>CEUN01033231.1_pt1 | contig 44573 bp, 37 predicted proteins | sample 361501 | NCBI WGS metagenome assembly CEUN01 (sample SAMEA2622801, study PRJEB7988) | marine metagenome | biome: marine biome (ENVO:00000447); feature: marine epipelagic mixed layer (ENVO:xxxxxxxxx); material: "saline water (ENVO:00002010), including plankton (ENVO:xxxxxxxx)" | depth 120 m | reverse complement strand
CAGCCACTCAAAGAGTGTTTAGTAAAAGTTAAAGGTATATTAGATAATAAAGAAGATGGAACACAGCTTACGAGTCTTGAAGTACACGATATCATATGTCATATCGCAGATGCTGTTTTGGCTGGTGGGATTCGACGTGCTGCACTCATATCATTATTTAGTGCGACGGATGAAGAGATGATCTCTTGTAAGTCAGGTAACTGGTGGGAGCTTAACCCTCAGCGTGGTAGAGCTAACAACTCTGCTGTATTAATGAGACATAAAGTTAAGAAAAAATTCTTTATGGATCTGTGGAAAAGAGTTGAAGCATCAGGAGCTGGTGAGCCTGGTATATATCTAAACAATGATAAAGACTGGGGAACAAACCCGTGTTGCGAGATTGCTCTTCGTCCTTATCAGTTCTGTAACTTATGTGAAGTTAACGTATCAGATATAGTTGATCAAGACGATTTAAATGCTAGAGTTAAAGTAGCTGCGTTTATAGGTACACTGCAAGCAGGTTATACAGACTTCCACTACCTACGTGAGGTGTGGAAAGATACAACTGAGAAAGACGCTTTGATTGGTGTATCAATGACAGGTATTGGCTCTAACAAGGTTATGAATCTTGATATGAAGAAAGCTGCTGATATCGTTAAACGCGAAAATACTAGAGTTGCTAAGCTTATAGGTATTAACAAAGCAGCACGTACAACGTGTGTTAAGCCAGCAGGTACTACATCGCTAGTACTAGGTACATCATCTGGTATACACGCTTGGCATAATAAGCACTACGTGCGTAGACTACGAGTTGGTAAGAACGAAGCTATTTATTCTTACCTAGTTAAGAACCACCCTGAGTTGATCGAAGATGAATACTTCAGACCTCACGACACAGCTGTAATCAGTGTACCGCAAGCGGCACCTGAAGGTTGTATTGTAAGAACTGAGTCTGCGTTTGATTTACTTGAAAGAGTAAAGAAGGTATCAACTGACTGGGTATCGCCTGGTCATAGGACTGGTTCAAACACTCACAATGTTTCTGCTACTATTAGTTTGAAAGCTAATGAGTGGGATGAAGCTGGTGAGTGGATGTGGAAGAACAGAGAATACTATAACGGTTTATCTGTTCTACCATATGACGGTGGTACATATACTCAAGCTCCATTTGAAGACATTACTAAAACTAAATTTAATGAAATGGTTAAGTCACTAGATACTGTTGACTTATCAAATGTAATGGAGACCGAGGATAATACAGATCTTTCTGGCGAGCTAGCTTGCTCAGGCGGATCGTGCGAGGTTACATAACCTAAACTACCGGATACAGAAAAGGGGAACTTAACGGTTCCCCTTTTTTTATTTACACCAGCCGCAGCCAATGCATATTGGACATATGTGTTTCATAACGTTATAATTTATTTTTCACCACACTTTTTACTTGGGTTGCCAACTTGTACCCAGTTTTCTTTTTCAAACCAGTCTCGTAATGTAGCGCCTTTTTTACGAGCTCCTTTAACAAATGATTTACTCGATCTTTTATACTTACCACCTTTAGCAGCAGAGCGTTTAGCTCGCACTACTTTATCGCGCTCGCTTTGACTCATGCTACGAACTTTAGCAGCAGGCAAACAAACTTTCTTTGTACCTCCACCTTTTATTTTTTTAAACGGATTATTTTTTTGATTGTACGCCATGTTGTTTTTTTAGTTCGCGCTTAGCTGATCTAGCCAGCCTAGCCTGCTCAATTTTTCCCATAACCTCTGCTCTCTGCTCAAGAACTGTAAGAATCTGAATTTTTCTTGCATACGGTTTGTTTATACGTTTTACTTTAGCTATAGTTTTTCTAGCGTCAGCTACCGTAGCAAACTTTATAGATACAGTATCTTTAGGATTTTCATCTGTGTATAATCTTCTACCAGATCCTTTAGGTTTTTTACCTGTACCAACTACCGGGTCTTTGCGTTTTTTCATTGGTCTATTAGTCTGCATATTAATAAACCAATTAGCAAGCTGCTTATCTCTTGCTGTTGCGTCTTTTCTAGACTTAAGCTTACGAGCTTTTTCTATTGTAACATCGCCACCGTAAAGCTTAGATATTCTAGCTTTCAGTACTCCTCTATAAGCTTTACTTGCCATCTTTCTTTTTGCCTAATCTTTTTCTAACTATGTCTTGAGTCTTACGCATCTTAGAAGCATAGCTAGGATTTTTCTTACGATTAAATACGATCTGCTGGTTTAAGCTACTTATAATTCTAGACAAGTTACCACGTCTACTTTTAATTAACCAGCTAGCTAAACCACTTGCTGACAAATCTCTAAACTTACCTTTAGCATCAGGTGCATCAGAGTCATGCCAGTCAGGTGCGCCTTTAGGTTTTTTAGTTAAAGGTGATTTACCTTTGTAATGCTTATACATTTGCATACCTAAATCTTCTCCAAACTTTGAGTCAGACTTATAATGAGCTCTAGCTACGTTTCTACTACGAGATATATCTTTGCCAGCCTTTCTAAACTTAGCAGCAGCTTTAGGATACATATCAGCTAAAGCTTCACCTATTAAAACTCCTTGAGCAGAATGTCCTGAAGGATACGATGGTGTTTTCATAGAAGCCATTTCAACAGTTTCTAGTTTTATATTAGATTTTTTTGCTAATACTTTAGGTCTAGGTCTATTAAAATGTTTTTTTAGTTTAAGTATAGTTTTACTAGAGTCTTTAATTAATTGGCTAACTAATTCTTTAGGATATTCTACGCCAGCAGACTTAGCTACTTTTTTAAAAGTACCTTGTATGTCGTCTTTTTCTGTAATAAACTTTTTATTTATAGGAATTTTAGTTAACTGTTTGATCTCTTGATTAGTATCAAACGAGTTATCACTTGGCGGCTTACGTTTCATAAGCGGCTTTATATTAAAGTCCTTAAATAAATCAGCCATTACTTTTTACTTTTACCCATTTTACTAGGCCCACCAGCTCTAGTGCAGCGTACACCCCAACCAGAAGCATAAGCGCTAGGCCATACTTTAAACTTGCGTTTAGCAGCGGTTTTACAAGGCCCACTTATCTTACCTTTTAACGGCGAGTTTTTAGAGCTAATCATTTTTTCTAGCTTTTCAGCTTGTCCTTTATGTAGTTTAGAAGCTTTATTGAGTTCAGATATAATCTGTTTAACTCCAGCTTTTTTCATTTTAAATGCCATGATCTTAACAATTCCATCTACGTCTAGCAGCTTTACCTCTTTCAGAAGTCCAACTCTTTGATCTAGCGCAGAACGATTTTCTACGTTTAGCAGCTTTGCTACCTGGCTTTAGCTTTGAAGGCTTAGTAGTTACAGCCGTCTGCAACTTGCTGCCAGGATTTTTACGTTTATATTCTCTTACACCTTTCTCTGTCATACCGCCACCTGCTGCTCCACCAGTAGCGCTTTTATCTTTAGCGACAGGATTAAAGTTCTTACCTTTACCAATAGTTCTACGAGGCTCTGCTTTTTTAAACGGATTATCTTTAGTCCTATCATTACCAGGATTACCACCTTGCGTAAACGTTCTACGTCTACCGCAAGATGTTACTGGGAAAGGATTATTTTTCTGTTTATAAGGCATTACATTAATTCATAATGTGTCTTACCGTTTTTCTTCACGGCTCTAAGACACCTGTGTCTATTGTCTTCTTCTGATACATAACTCACGTGTACCCAAGCTGGATTTTTATCGTCACCAAACTCCCATATAATCTGATCGAAGTCTAAGTGATTTTTAATATACGTAAACATAGAAGCGTTTGTTCTATGTCCATACGTATCATCAAGATCAATTGCTTGTCCATGACAGTGCTGCGACTTTTTACTACCACCAATAGCTACGTTTAGCTCAGGTGATCTGTAAAAGCTGTTTATTTTAATTGGACCTCCAACAAACTTACGTAAAGGTTCAAATACTTTTTCAGCTATGAGCTTCATGTTTTCTATTTCTTCTACGTCTGGTATATTGTCAATACCTCTACGTAAAGCCGTGTTCGAGCGAGTTGCTTCTCTATAACTTATATGATCACTTATTTTGTCCATTATTTTAATATTACTGATACTGGTAAACCACTACCTACTAATGTTATTTTTAAATTTTGAGCAAAGCTGTCAAAGCTTAAATTATCTAAAAACAAACTTGCGCCAGGAGGTATTACTGTATTTTTAATAATATACACATCTGAATCAGCGTTACCTAAACCGTCGTCATAGAATAAGTCTACGGCTATATCGTTGCTGGCATGCTGGTTACATATGCTTGCTGTTCTAATATTTCCCTGAGCTACAGATTCTTTAGCTATTAAAGTAGTTGTAGCAGCTGAAGTTAAATCAAAAAATCCTGTACCTGCCATTATGTTAGTGTATGAGTTATTGTTTTGCTTACCCCGCCGTTTGTCACAGTCATAACTATAGAATATGAACTTCTACCTTTAACAGTAGTTGTAATCATATCGCCAAAAGCTATTGTCGTGTTACTACCTATATTAATTCTATTGTCTTTATTATCACTAATTTCTGTTCTAAGATAATCAAGCTCTTCTTGCATCTTTTGTATCTGATACATAATTGCAGATTCTACAGGAAAATCAATGGCGTCTAAGTGTTTGCCGTTGTCAAAGTTAGCTTTGATAGCTGCTAAATCACTACCAGTCTTATTGTGTATTCGCTCGTGTTTTGCTGTAGATAATGCCATGTTATATTGTTGCTATTGTTACTGTTGCGCCAAAAATTATTGTTGACCCAGACGCAGGCGCTACTTTTATTACTAAATCTTGACCGTTAGCCGCCGGTATATCTGTTATATCAATGTTTGCGCCAAGGTCACCTGTTGTTTCAGACACGTTGTTGTCAGCTCCTGTAACGTAGTTATATGATCTAACCGTAACCGCATTACTAGTACTAGCGCTAGCGTGCACCTGTACATGAGTTGCTTTATATCCAGTAGGTAGCTTTTGCCAAGCATACATTTCATCTGTAGTGCCAAAACAACTTACACCTAATGTGTTAGAAGTATCGTCTTCTACCATAAGAGGTCGACCAGCATCGTCGTTAATTACAAATTGATTTGGTAATACTTTTATAACAGTAGTGCTGAATGGGTCTGCTGTTACTCCACCAGCAGCTGCATTAATACGATCATCAATAGCAGCTGAAGTCATAATGCTGGTGTTGTTATCAGTGAACGATTCAGCAGATGTTTGTATAGAACTTATAGTTGCGCCATCCATTCTAAGATCACCATCTAAACGCGTGGTGCCGCTTACATGTACATCGCTACGGAACCTAGCTATAAAGTCAAATATATGTTGGCCAATATACTTAATCATTTAATAACTCTCTTGACAACAACGCGACCGTTCCAAACAATACGTACCATGTGTATTCCTGGAGGCCATAGGGACGCGTCTATCGCGTTCGTATTTGTTTTAGATACTATGATACGTCCGTTTGAATCGATCACGTCTACGTCAACGTTTTGATTTATGTTTAACACGTTGCCCACCGGGTTTGGGTAGACAACTAAGTCATCACCAGCTAGCACGGATTCTATACCTGTTACACTACAGTAGTCATATGTTGCTTGACAAGTATTATCCCACTCATTACTACAACAATATGGATCTGCTTCAATTACCCAAGCATAACACAAGTCATTCAACCAGTATGGTTCACCAGGTCCACCAATACAACCGGCGTCGTATAAACAATTGTCTGCAGGTTCGTTTGCAAGCTCGTTATAGTTGTACGCTAGCGGGTCCATACAGTCGACCACCACTTCCTCGCACGAGCCATTGTCAGTATTAGCAGCTGGATCATAATTAAAGGCGCTACTGTCAGTACAGCCATAAATGTAAGGAATACAGCTACCATCTTCAGCGTTAGCTTCCGGATCATAGTTAAACATTGTTGCGTCCGTGCAACCGTAGACGAAAGGTATACAGCTATCATCGTCAGTATTAGCGGCCGAGTTGTAGTTGAAAGCAAGTGGGTTCGTGCAGCCTAACACTACAGGTATACAACCCTCGTTATCGACGTTTGCTTCTGGGTTATAGTTAAATGCTTGTTCGTCCATGCAGCCAAATACTGCTAACGTCTGACAGTCTCCGTTATCGTAATCAGCTTCATAGCCTTGTGTATAATATTCTAAGTAACCTGCTTGAGTACAACCAGCTTGATAGTAGCAGCTACCGTCTTCTGTGTTTACTTCAGCGCTGTAGTTCTGTGCTAGCTCATCTGTACAGCCATAGCTAAACGGCTCGCAGCTATCACCGCAATAAGGTATAAAGCTGTACGTAGTCCAGTTAGGTTCATCAAATGGCTGTAACGCGCCTTGCCCGTTATCAAAGAAAGGGTTTGTACCTTCAGACAATAGTGTATCACCAGCCTCGTTAGTGATCAACACGGAGTTGTGTAACGTTTGAAACGCTAGCTCTTGTGCTGACTGTTGAGCATTACCTTGTTGAAAATAATAAAGCTTTACCTCTGCGTCAGAGTCTAAGTTAATAGTCCACGACTGTTCAAACGAACCAGGACCCATAGTAAATAACCATTGCTGATCGCCTTGTATCATACCTAGCTTTGAGTTACCCCAACCATCACCGCCGTCATCTTCAATAGTAACGTTAATAGCACAAGGGCTATTGTTGTCTGATATAGTAGCTAAGCTATCGTAGTTAAACGCCTCAGGATTTGTGCAGCCCCATACGTGTGGTGTTTCACAAGTATCTTGCACTGTTGCTAGTGGGTTATAATCTACATAGTCATCATCCATACAACCAGGTACGTCAGGTGCAGGTGGGCATGGCTCAGTAAATATAGCTCCAGAGTACATTGTGCCACCGTCAAACTCTGCAAATGCTAAATCTTCTAGCTCCCATATAACACTATCACAAGCTGTAATAATACAAGCGCCATCTTCACCACCCGAAGCTGAGCCGTTAAGCCCGTCACCAAACGTGTCTACTAGTATTAACTCAAAGCCTAGCGATACACAAAAGTCGTATGTATATGTAACGAGCTGATCACCAAAGTTGTACTCACCAGGAAACACCTGCTCATAAAACTGACCAACAGCTAAATCAACTAAAGTAAAACCAGTTTCGTTAGGCCAAGTGTCTAACGTTAATTCCATAGATACCAACGTCTCAGCTGAGTCGCACTCAATAACATTACACGTACCGTCTTCAACAGTAGCCCATGGATTATAGTTGTTTGCTAGATCGTTAGTGCAACCTGGTACTAGCGGTAAACAAGGATTAAGCGTAAAGTCTATAGTATCAACCGCTGTGTTAAACTCATAATTAGCTGTATCTAAACCACAGGCATTATGTAATCTATAAAAACCTTCACCAAAGCCACAGCAAATACCATCACCAAAAGCGTCCATCATGACAAACTGGTAATCACCAGCAGGTAAGAACTTTGTTACAGTTAATAAGCTATTGTCTTGGTATGGAGGATTAACTGCGACAACTTCTTCATCTTCGTTTAATATCTCCCACGATGTTTCGCCGCCGTAGTTATCTGTTTGCACAGTAATATCTAACCAACTGCCCTGTCCTAACAATGTACTAGCTAGCAGCCAAAACAGTATCACAAATATGTATCCTAACTTCTTCATTTAAAAATCACTATATATAATTTCATCAACTACGTTCTGCACTTCTTTGCGCGTAGCTTCCATTTGCATCATGATGTTTGCTTGAAACCTTTCAACTTCTTTACCGTTGAAGACTATAATAGTAGGTACTACTACGATCTCGTAGTCAGACTGATAAGTTCCCTCGTCTATATTGACGTTCATAACCTCACAGTCAGTTAGCTTGTCAAGATAATCTACATTATTACTCGCGTTCCAACTGGCATTAAACTGTACAACACAGATATCACTATTGCACATGTTCTGCCCAAAAGCCGTGCCAGCTACAAACATACATAGCATTAAGAATATGTATGCTAACACTGTCCTAAAGTTCATTGTCTCTTCCATGACTAGTTTAGTTTATCGATTTTTTCTTCAATACGATCAAGATCTTCTTTGAGCTCAGACACATCTTCTTGTGTAGTCATAATAGTCTGACGCACTAGTTTATCTTTCATATCAAACTCCATACGAGTTACGTCTGGTGGTAGTGGTTCAGGCAGTTCCTTTGCTAAAGCTATATCAGCTTGTAGCGTAAAGTACATACCAATTAAAGCAGCTAACCCTGCTGATGCCATACCGATTGTCTTGAGGTCTAGTGTTACTTTAGTATCCTCACCTATTTGCTTTGCCATATCTTAAAAGATTACATAGTTTGCTCCACACTTAAAGTTGTACCACTCTCTATTCCAGTACTTATAATACCTACCTTCAAGGAATACTCCTATGTGTTTGTTAAATTTGTGTCCATATATTAAACCAGCTGAGTAGTCAAGCCATTGACCACCTACTGTATTGTGATACATATACTCACCTCCAGTGTCGTAATGATAGGGTAAAATATTTCCCCATGTGTGGAACCAGAAATCGTCTGTAAAGTGATAGAAGTCGAACCCGGCAACCACTGAGTAATTCCATTGACGAGCGAGTTCACTTCTTTTTCTAGCAGTGTATTCAGATAAGATGTTAGGGATAGTGACTGCCTCCCAGACCTCAGTGTTTGTTGCAACGACTGTCCCGTCAGGAGCGAGGTACTCGCCTGTAGTAAGGTTGTGTGAATATCCTTCTTCAATTGCGAGGTAAGTGTAGTGTATGTCTCCTGTTGCCAGCTTCCACTCTTCAAGTGGATCATATCCGTAAGGTTCTGAGATACGCTGTGCAACACCCGCGTGCAAAGAAAACTTCTTACCGAGCTTAAGTCGAAATCGCTGTGATCCTTCAAAGTACTCAATGTCTGCAAACCCGTCTTCAAGATACTCAACCTTCGCCATAAGTTTGTCTCCGATGTAACGAAAAAAGTGGTGCTGGTTAAAAAACTCTCTACCTTGTTGCCTTTCGTATGTAACTTCTCCAAGAAACTCTATACCGTTACGCTTACCTATATTAGCGTCAGCAGACCAAGATGTTTCTGATCCGTCATAGAAAGCATTAGCTCTGTTTTCATAACCAAACCTAGCGATCTTACGCACTCCCATAGATAAACTATAGTCAAAAGGTGTTGCTATAGTCTCTTGAGTTAACCCGTCAGTAACAGAGTATATAGTCTGATCTGATACAGAGTTACCTCCGTTAACAGCTGCGTAGAACGTAGAAAACTTAAACGCTTTCTTTAGCTCTTGAGCTTGCAGTAATGTACAGCTAAATAGTAAGGTTAATAATAAACTTAATCGTGGTAATAACATTTTCCTGATTTGTTTTTAGTTTTCATTTTACAACGTTTACCGTCTTTCTTTATATGTGAACACTGCACTTCATTTTGTTGCTGCGGTACAGGCATGTGTACTGTGCAAAAGTCTTCACCAGGTAAAGCCATGTTAGAGCAACGCTTACCTGATCCACTAACCGCAGCACACTGAACTTCAGTAGCACCTTCTTCTCGCTTTTCGTCTTGATCAAGCTTGTTATCTTCAATAACTTGACGTTCTTCTTCAGCTTTTTCAATTTCTCTTTCTCTTTTCTTTTGCTCTCTTCTTTCTTCTGCTTCTGCCGCTTTTATTTCTTTAACTTCATCACGCGCTGTCATAACATCTTGGTTCTCTATACCAAAACTCCAGCGGCTCCAACCTAAGAACATAGCTACTCGCTTCCATGTTTCATGATCAGAATCCATAGACTCTCTTATGTTCATAAACTTATTATAAAGCCTGTGAAGAGGTATGTTTGTTACAGCTTCTGTTGCATTAAACAACGACTCATACATTGGATTGTCAATGTCTGTTTTATCTATTTGATTAATGACGTCTCTGTTGTAGTGCCAAGTTCTTAAAGCACTAGCTAGTTTTCTAGCTTTAATGCCTATTGGAGGAGATATATTAAGAGCTTCTAATATAATTGGTCCTTCTTCAAAATCAGTGTAATACTTGTCATCATCAAGCTTTTCTTTTTGATCTATAAATTCTAGTATAACATTTTTAGTTGTAGATATAACAGCTCCTCCTATACCAGCACCTCTTAGCAAACTATCAAGCATACCGTTTAGCAAGTTGGCTTTTTCGTCTTCATCTATTTGATCTTCTTCGTCATCACCAAATAAAGCTGCAAATAAACCTTGCTGCAGTCCGTAGAATATTAAGTTCTGCACCATGCCGTAGTAAATAATCTTCGACATGTTAGATTTAATATCACCTCTACCATTAACTAAATCTTGCGCAGCTCGCTTCATAAGCCTGTTATACTGCATTGTTACGTTTTGGAACGCTAGTATAATCTTACCAAGAGGAGAAGCTTGTTGTTGAGATATTTTATCTTCTCTTGTAGACTGCTGACTTTCTTCAGCAATCTCTCTCATGTCTTCGTAAGCTTTTGCCTCAGCTTCTTGCTTACTTAAACCTTGATCTTGATATGTTTTAATTCTATTTCGGTACATAGTAGCACCACCAGTAGCAATAGCTAAACTATCAGCTATTTGAGTAGGTGTAAAACCTAGCTTAAGCATAAAGGCTATAGCTACTTTCATAGGATTTTTAGCGCCTTGCAACTCTCTTAATAACTCAGCCGCGTTTAAGTCAGTACCAATACCACCTCTTCTTTGTTTTAACCACGGTGAGTTAAATATCATAGACACGTCAGTCCAATATTGCTTTTGATTTGCAAATGCAGCTGCAGCTTTAAGTGGGTTATTGTCGTGCCAGTTTATGAAGTTAATATTAGATATCATCTGGAGCATTGCTGATCTAGCGTTAAAGAACATCGTTGCACCTACAGAACCGTTCAACCACTGCGTAAAGCTATTCATTAACCTGTTGCTACCAAAGTTTCTGGTACTACCAGTCTTCATGCGGTACAACATATCTTCAAGAGCTTCTCTATGATTACTACCAAATACAGCTTCTATCTTATTTAAGTTTTCTTCAGAAAATACTATGTCAGCATTTTCAATAAACTCAGTTAAGTATATTTTTCTAGCATCTTTCATAGCGTCTGCTACGTCTGATTCTATAGTACCAGCAGTCCAGTCGTTGCCAGGCTTTACATCGCCTTGAACAGACTGTTGTGTTATAGCGTTAATTCCGTCAGCATACGCCATTAAGTCAGCGTCACCTTTTACAATGTTAACTAAGTTAGTTAAATCAGCTTGAGACAAACCAGGTATATCAACACCCATACGGTTCCAGTTGTATACTCTAATAGCGTCTTGGTATGTAAACTCTGAATTAGGTATATTTGCTCTAAGCCTAGACTTAACATTAGGCAAAGCTTTTTTAAGCTCTTTAACGTCATTTGCTATAGCTTGAGTTACCATATCTAAATGTCTAACACCTCTAGCAAACGGATCAAATATATTTTCTTTAAACCAAGCGTGATGTTTTTCACCAACTCTACCTTTACCTAAGAAAGGATATATAAGACCTTTTAAATCTTCTGCTGAAGGTGGTAAAAAGAATTTAAACTTACCTTTGTTTTTACCTCGTTTTCTAGCTTTAGCTGCAGAAAATCTTTTATTTCTACCTACGCCTTTAGTTTCTTCAAGTATAATATTAAAAGTTGAGTCAAGATCTGCTGCGCCTTCTTCAAGTATCTCTGCAAAAATTACAGGTCCTCTTCTACTAAAGTTTAATTTAGCTTGTTGAACGTTGCTTTTAACATCGTATTGATCTAACAGCTCTTGTACTGCGTCTACGTTTTGCAAAGCGTCGTCAGCAAATGCTATATCATTATAACCTTCTGCAATAATATTCTCTGCTATCCAACTAGCTTTAGCTGCGCCAGTTGAGTTACCTAAACCAACAATGTTTTTAAGAGGTATATTTAAACCTATTGCATCTAAAAACTCTTTAATAGCTGGTTGAGATTCTGGAGCTCTTGCTGTTAGTATAAAAGTATCTTTAGTTCCAAACTTCTTAGCTCTTTCTAAAGCTTTGTCAAACATAGGGCCAGGCTGACCTCCCGTTACTTTGTTAAACTCTGAGAAGTCTGGCGTCCAACCTTCAGCTACTAGATCAGCACCTTGCTTTGCAAAGTCTTCAGCGCTAACTATTTTAGTTTGACCTTCTTTATTAAATATAACATTAGACTTTGTAGTAGCTAACGTATCATCAAAGTCCCAAATGCTAGCGCCTTTTCTACCTTCACGAGCGCTTTTAGAAAATAAAAGCTTATTAGCTACCGCTGCTTCTTTTATAGCCTGCTGTTTTCTATTTATAATCTCTGAAACAGCAGCGTGTCCTTGACCTACATTAACGTCTGTATTAGCTCCAATGCCTAGCAGACCAACCATTTTACCAGTCGCTACAGTAGCATTGTTGTAGTATCTCATCCAAGAAGGATCTGTTAAGCTTTGGTTTTCAGCTAAAGAGTTATTAAGCTTGGCTTCTTTAAGACCTTTGTCCATGCTATCAGATATAATAGCAACATCGTAGTTTGCAAACTGAACGTTTACATCTGACACACCACCTCCAAAAAGATGAGCATCAAATAGACCTAACACAACGTTAACTCTTGGCTGCATGTGCTCGTATACAGGCTTTAACTTTCCTTTGTTTCTCTGCCTTAGCTTACGCTTATAGTCACGAAGCTGCTTAGCGTTCATGCCTTTAGTCTCTTGTTTCCAGTTTTCTGGCAATAAGTCTTCGCCTATGTACTTAGGCTGAGCAGCTCTAGCTAAGCTTGGGTTCATGTTAGATAACAAGTTAGCAGCTGCCATTTGAAGATCTTCAGAGCCAGTTATACCGTTGTTGTATAAATTTACGTGAAACTCGACAAATCTATTTAAATGCTCTCGAGCCTCTAGGACACCTTTGCTTCTTTCGTCTACAGTATTGGTACCGTTAACGTAGTCGTCTACAACTTGATCTAGCACAGCAGGTCCTGACTGTGCATCTAAAGATAAGTCTGCTTGAGTAATGCTTACGGTTTGACCTTTGTAAGTAATAGGCTTACTAAAGTCTATACTAACGCCTTGTTTAGTTTCTTTAATACTAAACTTTAGATCTGGATTATTTTCTAGTACTTGCTCTAAAAACAATCTACCTGTAAATAGCTGAGCTCTTTTACCTCCGATCTTACCAGCGGTAGACATCTGCTGCTTTAGCATAGTCATTGACTTCATTATCGCAAAACCAGCTTCTGCCTCGTTAGCAGACTCTTCGTCTATTCTAGCAACTTCTTGCCTCATGAAGGCCATAGCGTGGCCTTGATGCTCTTTTACTTTAACTGGATCGTTGTACAAAGATACAGTATCAACATTAGTGCCAAAGTATAGCTTAACTTTAGTGTCGTTATCTACGACTAATTTATTTATTTCTGTTTGTATAGCCTCTTGTCTAGTAACTTTACCTTTATCAGTTTTCGGTATTTTATTACTAACAGCTATAGCGTGTATCGCATTTACTAAATTATCTATTTGAGTTTCGTTAAAAAACGAACCATATGTAGCTACAATAGCACCTCTTATATTTTCTTTAGAGTACTGCTCTTTTGCAGCTACATTACCACCTTGCTCAATAACTGTTATGGGTGATAATATATTTTGTGATAATTGACCAGATAAACCTAGTAATATACCTTGGTCTATCTCAGATCTTAACAGCTTACCTAAGCTACCAATACCTTTTTTAGAGAACATAAGACTACCTCTACCTTCACCTAGTGTAGCTACAACAGATAAAGGATTAGTTTCGTTTTGTATAGCTTGCTGTCTCATAGTTTGATTAGCACTAATCATAGCTGCTTGAACAGCTATAGCTCTAAGTGCGCCATCAAACTTTTTGTTGTTTATAAAGCTGCCATCAGGATTTATACCAAACGCTGCTTTAAACTCTTCAATACTTATATCTTGTCTTTTGTCTTGAGAAAACTTACCTGCTGCAGTTGCGCCAGACTTCATAGTAAGTCTATCACCTTTTACGTAGAACTTATTTAACAACGCTCTTGGTAGACCTGTAGCTTGGCCGCTTTGAGTTTGACCTTCAGGAAGCATGTCAATTAGCTCTTGTGCAAATGAGTTTACAAAAGTTTGAGCACTAGATCTTTCAGCGCTAGTCAAATCTTTGTTTTCGTTTATTTTTTTAGTAGATATGCCAAACTCGTTACCTACTAGATCCATAATACCTTTTAAAGGCACGTTAGGACCTACAACTAATTTCTTTACATCTTTATAAGTTAAGCCTTGAATATCTACACCAGCTTTCTGTACTTCTTTATTTATAGCTGTAACTAGCTCTGGCGAAGCATTAATGCTTTCTAAAAATACAGTAGCTCCTTCAACTTCTTTTATATCAATAGAAGCATCTGCTCCAGTACCTGATACTGTTTCAGCAAAAGTAACATTAGAGTCTTCTGCAAGCATAGCGTCTAGCGAAGTTGTTTCAGCTTGGCCAGACTCTTTATAAGCTTTCATAACGTCACCTTTAGCTCTATATATAATAGATCTACCAGCACCACCAGATACGCCTGTTAACCAACCGAATAAACTATCGTTTTTAGTAGGATCAAAGTTTGTAAGTAATCTTTCTTGTATATTTTCTTTTGCAGATCTAGTAAACTCTCGCAAAGCTTGAGGTGGCAAACCTAACTCTGTCATACCTTGTTGTACTAAGCCGTCTAACAAAGGTGTTTCAACCACTTTTAATAGTGCGTTGCTAAAGTCTATTGATCTTCGCCACGAGTCTAAGCTATCGTACTTTGGAGTTCCATCTTCGTTCTTAACAAACTGATCAAACTCTTGCATTAAATCTGGCTTAGATCTTATAGCATCTTCTATTGCTCTAGAAAAACTAGTTCTCTGCCTAGCTTCTTGTATAGCGGCCTGAGACTGAGCTAAAGAAACTTGTACAGGTCCTTTTGATTTTAATCTACCAGTAATACCTTTAGCGGCAGACCTTTGCAAAGTTCTATTAGTATAATTTTTCTTAATAGAATCTGAATAATTTACAACAAACCTTCTAACATCATCAGCAGTATCAAATCTTATATCTCTACCTAAACCTGTTCGCTGAATAAGTCTTTGTATACTGTCTTTAATTCTACCACCAAACGTATCAGCAGATAAACTTACATCACCATCTTGTATAGCTTGAGATAAATTAGTAAGTATCTCCTCACCTCTTTGAGTACCATCATACGAAGCTATAGTACGCTCAAAATTATTTTTAGCAGCTTCGCTTTTCCATTTAGCTTTGTCAGACATAGCGATGTCTAATAAATTCTGGCCTAATATACCTCTAGTAACAGGGTTTTGACGTATAGTATTATGCAAAAGAATATGCATAAACTCGTGAGATCCTGTATTAAATTTACCATCAGTTACAGAAGTTTGTTTATTAACAAACATTTCGTATCTAACAAGCTTACCGCCTTCAATAATAGGTAGCATAGCGCCATATTCTCTACTACCTTGTTTAGCAAAGTTTCTTAAATTATCTATATCACCTTGAGCATCTGATTTTTCTTGCTCAGTAGAGTTCTCATTATCTAGTATAGCTTGTTTATCAGCTATTGCTTCATCTATACCTTCTTGGTTTTTTATTTGATCGCTGTCTAAGTATTCTTCAAACTGTTTTGTATTACCTTCTTTTATTACTACTTCTGTTCCAGTACGCTTAGTAAAGTCCGCAGCTCTTCTTTTAACTGAGTCCATGTAAGACTTGTAGCGTTTATCTACTACATTAGGAGGATATCTTTCTAATATCTCATTTTTAATCTTTTGTTGAGACTCAAACGTTTTAGCGAGCTCTTCTAGTTTTTGTTTTTTCTCAGCTTCCGTAAGATTATTATCTTGCTGTATATCTAAAGCGTCTTGTTTAGCTTTTCTTTGAACTTTGTCAGCTTTTATTAAAAGCTTCTTTTCTGGATTAGTAAGTAGATCTACTCTCTTTATATCTAGCTCTATAGCCTCTGCCTTCTCTACATGTATAGCAGCTAGCTCATCTCTAGCTTCTTCTAGTAAAGCTTGATCTGCATTAGGATCGTTTGCTAATTTTTTAATTTTAGCTAATACGTTTTCTTCTCTAACGTCTAAATTAGCTAAAGTTCTTTGCGTGTCTATGCTTTTAAAAGGTGCGTATACTTTAGCAAAAACTTGTGGTGTTTTTATACTAGTAGCTATTAGTGATCCAGTGGCAACTGCTTCAGGTACTCCATCAAATACACCTACATCTTTCTTGCCTAATACAAAAATATCTGTTAAGTTGTTACCTATTTCGGCAAAACCTTCTGTTATACTTTCTTCAGCTATTTCTCCTAATTGATACCTAACGGTTTGGAAAGCAGACTTAGCGGTGTCACCAAACATAGATCTTCTTAACGCAGTACCAAAACCGTCTTTTAAATCACTTTGAAACTTTCTTCTAGCAGCAGTACTAAATGAACCAGTAATACCGCTCCCAGTACCTTTAAGGATTTTAAGAGTAATTCTTTCAGATAAAGCTTCTGCAGCACCTGATAATCCTGAAGCAAGAAGCATTTGCGCTAGATTATATTCTTCACCGTATAAGCCTCCGCTCTCTATATACAATTCGTTAGCTTCTCTAAGCTCTTTGTATTTACTACCCATAGCGTTAGCACCCATAGTGCTTAGAGATAATATCTCAGCAACTTGATTAGCTCTCGCGGCGGTCATTTTACCTGCAGCTACAGCTCCTCTAGTAGTTACACTACCTATACCGCTAGTAGCTAACATCAAAGCTAACTGAGGTGCCTGTTGAGCTACAGTCATTAAAGCCCACTCTCCAAAATCACTAAAGCTGTCTATGTCACTCATAGACACCGTTTGCCTTACGTCGTAAGATTCACCAAACTCTCCAGTAATTAAAGCGCCAAAGCCATAACGCATAACACCTTCTTGTTGAAACTCATCAATCCAGTTTTGAACTCTTCTGTCACCGAACATTGTTTCAGCGTACCAGTCGTCAATAGCTTCATCAGTTTCTTCTCCAAAAACTTTACCTGCTAGGTAAGAAGTAATGCCTATAGAAACATCTCCTACAATACCGCCTAACTCTATAAAGCCTTGACCAAGCTCTACAACAGCGTTTGCAAGGGCGTCAGCGGCTAAAAAAGCTAAACCATTCCTGTCGTCAATAGTCTCCATGTACCAAGACAGGTCTTCTGCTTCAAGCTCAAGATCTTCTAGCTCATTTTGTATGTTTCTAGTAACTTGTAAGTTTACTTTAGCAGCATCCATATATACTTGCACGTTATCATACGCGGTTCTGTATATACCTTTTATTCTTTCAAGTTCTTTTTCAGCAGCGTCAAGCTCTTCTTTAGTTTTATATTCCTTACTAGTTATTTTTTCAACAGCTTCTTCAAAAGTTAAACCATCAAATCTTAAATTATTTAAGTGCTCTATAGCTTTGTTAAGCTGTCTACCGTTATTTTCAGTTTCACCTTTTATTTCCTGAAGCTCGCCTATTTTGTTTTTGATTGTGTCATCAAGAGTTTCCCATCTTTCTGCGGCGTCTTCTTCAAGATCTTCTTTAAATTTTTCTTCGCTATACCAAGTACTAGACTTTGCTCTTATATTTTCTTGTAAGTTTTTTTGTATTTGCGTGCCTTTGTAATACGAGTAAAGATCGTTATATATTTCAGATATAAGATCAGGATTACTTCTATCGATGTTTTCAAACTCGTCGTAAGCGTCGTAACCTTGATTAAGTAAAGTAAGCGCAACATCAGATCCTGTTATAGCATCTAAGCCTTCTCTATATAATTGCTGTTTTTCTTTTTGCGTTAAAGCATCTACACCTTCTGTTGCTAGAGCGTACTCATCATAACGCTTAATCATGTTTGCTATAGCTAATCTTACTTTAGCATCACTTTCAACTTGTTCAATGAATTGTCTGTCTTTTTCTTCAGCTTTAAAGCTAGACATGCCATTCTCCGCAATATCAGACGCTTTATTTTCTAGCTCAACATCTTGTTCTTCAGTTGGTCTAGACAGCTCAAGGCTTTGCTCAAGAGCAGAAGTATAATCAAACGCGTTTTCTTTTAACCACGCGTTTAAATTGTCAACGTCATCTTGTTTAACACCGCCACCTGTAGATATTTTAAATTCTTCACCAGTCTTAACTGATTTAAAAGTAAGCTCTCCAGCTAAAAACTCGTCGTTTAAATCTAAAACTTCAATACCAAGTCTTTTTAAATCGCCTTCGTTAAAAGCTCTTTTAGCCCAGTTTTCTTTTTTAGATAATTGATCTAAAGTTATAGTAGGTAATTGAGCAGCAGCAGAATCTTTTTTAGCTTGCTCTTGATCTTGATCTAGTTTCTGTTGTTTTCTCTGAACTTCAAGAGCACGATTTATTTCTTCGTTTTCAGTCTTTCTATTTTCGTCTGCTAGGTAAACACCTTCTATACTTTCCCAACCTTTTTTATCACCAAGCGTTATGTCAAACATAAGTTGCTCATAACCTCCTTCGTAATCTCTGTCAACAACTGATTTTTGAATAGCGTATGCTACGCCAGTTTTGTTGTTCGTGGTATACGTAATGTCGTCTACAGAATAACCGTCTACCGCAAGAGAAGCTTTTTCACGATTAATATTGTTTTGCCTTGATTTAAAAGTGTCTGTCTCCTCTTCTACATCTACAATTTCTTTAGATGCAAAATCTATTTGGCCTGTTTGAAGAGATAATTGTGAGCCTAGTTTAGCAGCTTCGTAAGGATCTAATCCATCAGCTTCCCACACAAAGTATCCTTGGTTATCTTGTTGTCTAAGACCTGGATCTGTTGCAGCTATACCTGCAGCGTCTAGTCTTTTCTTACGTAAAGAATAATTATCGCTTGTATAGTTACCTTCAGAGTCTAAATTATAGTCTTGAGCACTGTCACCAAAGTTAGAATTTTCACTCCAAAAGTCTTGGTGCTGTAAGTTATTTGCTGCTATTAAAGCTTCTTCACCTTGTAATATCTGGCGCTCTGGCGCTTCAGGCTGCTTATCTTGTTGAGCTTCTGGCTCTGGAGATACAGTGATACCGTCAGGTGAGTATGTAGTTAAGAACGACTCAAAATCACTGCTATATAATTCATATTGACTTACAGTATCAAAAACTTTTTGCTGATAATCTGGCCTTAAATACTGCCTTTGAAAATCTTCAAACGTTCTTGTATACAGCCCTTCTTTTACAAGGGTGTCATATAACTTTTGTAATTCGTTCATTAGTTATTCTTCTTCTCGTCTAGTGCTTGAGACTTCTTAGTTACATAGGCATTATGACCATTAGTCCATACCTGAAAACGTTTAGCAGCCATATAAGCTGCTATCTCTCTTCTACCTGCTTCGTAGCCTTCAGGCGTTTTAAAGAAAGCTATTATTTCTTCAGCAGTAACTGTGCCATCGCTATCTTTATCAGCCAACTGTTCGTTAGCTTCGCTAAGAGGATATACTAGCTCACCAGCTTGTAAATCTCTATCAGCACCAGCGTCGTCTTTTAATCCAAAGTCGTGGTCACCATTTAAAAAATCATCTTTAAAACTAGTAGATCCAGCCCAAGCATCGTCAATATAGCCTCCAATGTTGTTTTTATTAATCTGAGATAAAGCTTCATTTGCAGCTTTTGCTTGATTGAAACTTAACCCTTGGTAACCCCTCATCTCGTCACTGTCAAGAGTTTCAAACCACTTGTTTGATCTAGCTGTAGGCGCAATACCACTAGCCACCATCTCGTCAACTTCTCGTTTAGTAACAACTCTTCCATTTATTTCAAACCCCATCTCACCGTCTGGTGTCATAACAAGCTTAGCGCTACCATCATTAGAAGCTAACGCGCTTAATATAGCTTTATTTTCAGGTGAAAGGCTAGCGCTCCAGCCTACACCATCGTTTACTTCTTTAGCTTGTTGCATTACGTCGGTCCAGCCTTGTAGAGATTTAGCTCTTTGAGCTTGATCTTGTAACATTCTAGCAGCAGCAGCAGTATCACCAATAGCTATGGCTTTTACGTACTCTTCTTTGTAGCCAGCTTCCATTCGTTGAAACTCGTCATACAGCTCGCCAGAAGCCCATTGGCCTCTATCACCCATTTTAGAAAAGCCTACATCCCAAGCAGCTTCACCCGCTTGAAGAGTTTTGCCTTTCTCGTTTATCATCGTGCCTACACCCGTTAGTAGCTCTCCTCTAGTTGTAGTTAGATCTTCTAAGCCAATAGGTCGCTCAGCTCTTTTTACTCTGTCTAATATTTGAGAATCAATAGCGTAATCTAAAGTTCTGCTTGCTGCTTCTTTACTCATTTTCCAATTGGTTTATAAGATCCGTCTGGTTGTAACTGATATGCTATACCATTAATTGTTGTTGTAGCGCCAGCGCCTGTTTGACCAAAGCCTCCTAAAAAACTTAGTAGCTGAGTAGAGTCAGTTATATTACTAGGCGCTTGTGATGGTGTAACAACGCCGTCTGCAGCTGCGCCTTTTTTGCCAAGACCTTGGAAAGCAGCGAAACTAGCAAAATCTGCCGCGGCACCTACGGCTGTGCCTATACCTTGCATTTGTTGTTGCTTAGCTATATTCTGTTGCTCTCTTGCATTAGCTAATTCATCAGCTGACATACCTAACAATGACTGCGTCTTGCCAAACTCTGCTTGCCTGCTAATAAGTTCGCCTTCTCTTTCAAGACCTTGTATCCTGCTAGCTTCTTCAGCTGACTTGAGTTGATTAGCTCGTTCTTGCTCTGCAATAGTTACTGAAGCTTTTTGAGCATCAGTAGAAGCTTGGTTTGCTAATGTCTGTGCTAAAGCCGCTATACCAGACGCACCAGCGGCACCACGCATCTGCTGCATGATATTAGCTTGGCTTTGCATAGACTGCTGCCTTGTAAATTCAGCAGCTTGCTGATTTACAGTTAAATCTTCAAATGTATTTTCTAAATTAAGATAAGGATTACTAGTATCGAGCTGTGCAAATCTTTCTTTCTGCCTCTCCATCTCTATTCTTGCGGCATCAGCTTCTTCTTTTGCAGCTTTAGCTTGTATACCACCGTCGATAGCTTGAACTATCCCACCGATAGCCTCTAAACCAGTGCCTACAGCCATTAATCCTATAGTTCCAAACGTTCCCATTTTTATTTTAATATATTGGTTATGTTTATAATTACACTTTTTAGTAGTTATTTACTACTTGGTATTGCTTCAGTGCTTACCGAAAACAACTCAGCCTCAGTGGTAGAGTCGTTTACAAACTTTACACTTGCGAAATAACCAAGTGGCGAGCTTAAGTTTGCTTTATTATCTTTTGAAAAGAATATAAACTGATTACTTAAAGTTTCTGAAAAACCAGCTAAAGTATCTGCAGTTCTAACTGTTAAAGTCGGTGTAGCTAATTGATCTTGTATTTGTATAATAGTACCTATCTCAACAATGCCACTAGAAGCAACATTAAAACCACCGTCTGTAGTTGTTGATACGTAATATGCTGTGTCACCTACTTGACACGATACGTTTAAAGGTTGTGTAAATTCTAAAGTTACTAGTGCCATTATGATGCTGTAAATAAAGTGTCTAAATTAACTGGTAATGTAATATCTTCGTGCACTCTTCGTACATATAAATATCCTTCATAGTGCGCTTGGTCTGTTGAAGCGTTTGTAAACCTACCTTGAACATGTAAAACAGTTATATCTCCTTGTGCGCTAGTAATAGTTGTTGCGTCCGGATCTTCTATAACAGTAAGAGCTGTTCCATTAGGTATACTAACTTGAGGAGCGTCAACAGTTATAGTTTTGCCGCTAACGCTTTTTATAATAGTATGAGTTTGACCTGTAAGACCTATAATATTTTCACCAGTAATAGCTTGACCTACTACAATTTTATTAGTTGATCGCAGCACTATATCAGCGCTATTAGTTACAACTCCGCCTGTAACTACATCAAAACCAGAAGCTAAATTTGTTATAGTTTGATGAGGTAATAAAGCGGTCCCAGTTTTTAAACCTATGGTAATTGCTCCGCTAGCCGCATTAACTGTTTTTGCAAAAGGAACTATACAAGGATTTTTTCTTTCAAAATATAGTTCATCTCCACTTGTTATAGTAGCGTTAGCACTTAATGTTATTATATTTCCGTTAATAGAAGATATTGTTGTTTCATGTGCTATGCCGCTGCCACCAAACCTTAGCATTACGTACATACCTGTTTCTAATAAAGGATTTGGCCTTTCTATAGTTAGCCTCGTACTATTAGACACAGCAGCCGCTGCAATTGCTGTGGTAAATCTCCTCCTTGAAGATGCTTCTTGATTTATCTTAGACCTTACTATATTTATTTTCATAGCGTCTGTAGTTAAATCTTCGTAATTTGCTGTATTAGATTCGCTTCTAGGTACTAAAGACGCCGTAACTATCCCTCTCTGTATAGTTGATCTGTCACCTACAGCGCTAGGCACATTACTTCTTAACGTAGTGGTATTTAAAGCCCTAAGAAATACATCATACCTACAGTCAGTTGTTCTAGACGGCACGTTGTAGTAATGTATTCTTCTGCCACTTGATGGTATTGTAAAGTTGTTATTATAAGGATGAGTGTCTTGAAAACCTGTTACGCCTGTAAATCTATAGTAACCACTATTAGAAGCTATAACACTGCTGTTTAAGTCAGTCATTTTTTGTAAGTTAAGTTCATACTCAGCTCCAGGTGATCCAACTACAGTTATACTTCTACTACCTCCTACATGGCTAATCTCATTGTCATACTGTACGTCTGATACTATTAAGCCTTCAGGTTCTGTTACAGATGAAACTGAAACATCAAGAACTATTCTATGTCCAAGATCACACATGTTAGCCGGATCTGGATACACGTTTAAAAAAGGCGAATTAGCGTCACCTTCATCTTGAGGATTATACCTAATCCTCATGTATTTCAAATAACAAAAACCGTCTTGAAATAAAAAGTTTTGAGTTAAAGATTGCGCCGTGTTATAAGTTGAGAAGTAACCGGTACTCATGTTTTGCTCATCAAAGCTAGCGTTATCTAAGAAGTGACTAAATCCGCTTTCAGCTAAAGTACCGCTAGGAAAACTAGAATCTGGAATGTCCCCATCAATAATTCCAGGGCCATCAACTGGGCTTCCAACGGCGGCGCGCCTAACTAAAAGCTTAACTACATCGTAACTCGTCAGCTCATTATAGCTATTTTGAGGTATAGTACCAGAGAATTGATACTTGTAATAACCGTCTTCTATATAGTCGTTTGGGTTTAATAAAGTTCTAGTTATATCTATAGGCGTGTTATTTACACCATGTTGCGTGTATGTAAAATCTGCAAACGATCCACTATGAGTTCCATCTCCAGCTTGATTCCAGCTGTTCTCGTTGTTTGAAGTATTAAGCATTAAAAAATCGTACTCTACAACAGAAGTACTACTTAGAAAACCACCCATGTCTATCTCCTGTTCTATGTAAGGTAGCCACAGCTGAAAGCAAACCTGTCTGTCTTGACCGTACTGTATAGGTGAGTTAGGATTTTCGTCTATATCTAAATTATATACAGTATCAACGTTTGGCGCTGTTGTGTTAGCAAAAGTAACTACTGCTTTAACGTAATTGTTAGGCTCACCGCTAATACCTCCGTTTTGAAACTCAACCCTGTCTATTATGCTATCAGGATCTGAGTCAGGATCTACGTTCCACGACCCTCCAGTTGCTTCCCAAATGCAGCTACCAGAAGCAGTCTCTGTACTACCGCCTATTTTAAAATTTTCTTTTGTAAGATAAGCACCAGTAGGATTACCGTCTGCATCTTCAGGGTGTATTTCTAAAGTTACAGTCTGATTGTTTATACTGCCACCTCCTGTAGTAGATAAAGTTCCGTTAAGTGTTACTGTCCAATCTGCCATATTAATCTGGTGTTGTATCCCAATTAGTACCAGCTGTACTCGTTGAGCTATTTTGTACTGTTATCGTTACCGCTGCTCCAGAAGGATCTGTATCTGCATTAGTTATATTAGCAAGGCCAATACCTTGAACTGAGAACTCGTTTGTATCTAAATTACTTAATGTAGTAGTATCTCCAGTTGGGTATGCAAAATACTTACCTTCTTTATTTTTAAACTCTAACTCTCCACAAGTCTGTAAGTTTGTGGTTAAGTTATCTACATACCAACCAGCCGTTGTGTCACCTATATTGTAATACTCGCCGTCAGTAACACCATCAACTTCTATTGTACCTTGTTGTGTTCCGTCGCCCGTAGGATCGTTAGTGCTGTTATTAAAAAAGTACTGATCGTTTACGGTATCAAAGTTAGTTATTCTAGCAGCTGAGCCTTCGTAGTTTAAAGTCATAAAGCTTTTAACAACATCTGGCTGCTGGTTAAACAAGAAAGTTATATCTGATACGTTTTGAGTAGCGTAGAAGTTATTTCTTATAGGATTTATATGATGCTGCCATATATGCCCGTCAGAGAACGTATAGTAATTGTTATTCAAACTAACTCCATTTTGTACGCCTCGTATATTTCTATTATTACCTTCTGTCCAAAAAGTTTTAAAGCTAACCCAACCTTGAGATCTTTCGCTATACGATACTGTTACTTGATTATCAGGAGTTAATTGTAAAGGCGTGTGCTTTTGAGTTAACGTTAAGTTGTACTCGTTTTTACGCTCATCGTAAGAACCTAAAGCTCTTTGCACTTGATAACCGCCCTGATTATATCCAGCCATGTAATCTGCAAAGTAGTCTTTCATACCTTTTTCAGATATAGCAGTAACACCTTCTGATGTTACTTGCAAAACTTTACCGCGGTTAACATCTGTAAAATACATCTTATATGGAGTAGTAGCTAACGACTCAGGATTTGTAGATATGCCAAAGTCTCCTTGATACGCGTTGATATCACCTATAACAGCATTACTAGCTACTACTTGAGAGTTACCATCGGCATTAAATAGTATATTTCTATTAGTCGGAGCTCTTAATACTTTGTCTTCACAGAATAAAAGTATTCTAGTGTCCCTAGTTTTTAAAGCTTGTATACTACCGTTTGAAGGGTTTATTTCTTTAGTTATTGGCTCTGCTGCAATAAATTGATTTGTTTCATTTACCTTAGCTACAGCATTATATATTCCAGACCATATTAAGCCAAACCGTCTCCTCTCTTGCCTTAACTGATCGTTAGATACCGTAGCAGATACTTTAACACCGTTGTCCATCTGAGGCGCGTTAAAATCATCTCTTATACGATCTGACTCTAAGCCGTTACCAAAACACCAACAGTTGTTCCATGCTAAAACATGTTTTTGGCTAAACAACATTTGCGATGTATTAACAGTGTCAGGGCCGCCGTGCATGAGCATTGATGTAGCGCCTTCGTTAACGTTTTGTGCTACGATCATAGTTCTCAAGTTATGATCTCTAACTGTGAAAGTAATAATACTACCATTTTGAAAAGGTAGATCTGCGTTAGGATTTTGAGTAGTGTTATTTATAGCCGTTAAGTTTGTAGGTAAAGCTGGAGTAAAATTAATTGAATTACCAGTCCAAGACGTAACAGTATGAACAGTGTTAACGGCTATTAAATCTGTAGTGCTTACTGGTGCTCCACCTATTTCAGCTTGTTGGAATTGAAAACCATTAAACTCAAAAGTAGAACCTATAGGTATGTATTCTTCTTTAGTTTTGTCTGAAAGATGAATAGGTATTAAACCACTAGCTTGATAATAAACATCTAGCTCTACACTTTCTTTTGGTTCTGTTTCCCATATAGCAGCGTTGTCTGTATAAGTATCAGAGTTTACTAATATATCTGATACTATTTCTATAACATCAGGTGTTCCAAGGTTATCATGCCTAAGAGCTCTTCTGAAGTTTGGATCGTTGCCGTCTGTAACAAGGTTTGGATCAGTTCCGTGTATAGGATTATATCCAAAATCTCCGCTACCTATTTTAGGAAATACACGTATTGTAAATCTCTGCCTTCTATTCCAAGGCTGCCAAGATTTTTGATTATCGTCATTACCTTCTACGCTTTTATGATGGAAGTTTTGTATACCCCAACAGCCATCATCAGAGTTTGTTGCCCATTGCGTATTGTCATACGCATATTGTCCGTTTGCAGGATTACTCGACGACGCAAAGCTTTTTGTTGTATATATAGTACCTCCTGGATCGTTTTGAAACCTAAAATTAGTGCCAGGCGTAGTCATTTGCTCTATAAATGCTCTAGCTGCAGCGCTAGATCCAGCACTTGTATCTCCAAGGGCTACGTCAGATAATTTACGTATATTTACTTGAGAACTAAAGCTAGCGTTACCTATTGCTTCTGGGCTATCCCAATCTTCAACTGATAGACCTCCTAAAGGAAAACTACACCAAGACAAGTCCATTAAAGAGTATTGAGGATGAGATCCCCATATACCTCTACTAGGAAAACCATAACCAGTTGTTTCACCGTTTGCATTGTGTCCTTCAGCATCGCTATTTTGACTCCAAGCGCTTCCAGCACCTGCTGCAGAGTTCCAACCTGGAGGATTCCAACCATCGTTGTCAGCCCACATGTAAGTACTGTCAGGAAAAATGTTATGACCGTCTTCAGGATCTGTAGGTCCGTACCACTCGTGATCATCAGCGTTTAAAAAACCAGCGCTTTCGTCTAAAGGATTAAAAATTGTTCCAGGCTTCCTGCTTCTACATCCACTCCATGAAGCAGCAGAAGCCGCATCAATAAAAAATCTATTTTTACCCCACGTGTCGAGCCAAAAATCATATGCGCTCGTTCTATAGGTTTCAATATCTCCAACTCCATTAATTCCAAATATAGCATTTGATGTTACGTTGTCGTATATATTACTTTCACCTTGATAAAAAAGACGAGTTGATTCGTTTGTAACTTCTCCAGATGGAGGATTTGCTATATTGTTTGCTGCGTCACTAGCGTCGTTAGGATTTCCCCAATAGTGTTCGGTAGGGTGATATGCGTTGTATGGATAACGTACATGAGAATACCATCTGCCTGAAGCGTCTTGACTTACGTCTGGTGTGTTGTTATCGCTCCATTGCATAGCTATACCGCCGTGATATGCCTCCTCAGGCATTGCTCTTGCATAGCCTAGTCCGTGATGAGAATTATTACTTAAACCACCTCCGCCGTATACTGAATCACCAGTAGCCCAAGTACCAGCGTTAATGTAAGCGTTATTATTTATATAACCAACAGCAAACGAATCTACTATTTGTAAAGTATCAGAAGAAAACTCACTTAAATATTCATCAAGACCTTTATGCCTGTATATTTTAACAAAAAATCTACCATCAAACTCAGGTAAATTTTTTACAATTAATTCAGTTAACTCTATTTGAACGTTATCGTTTGCTGTAGCAAATGTATTACCCGAAGAAGTAAAAGAAATATCTTCTTCAAAAGGTTCTACTAATTTAATTTTATATGTACCAATATTTGATGGATCACCTATTCTCGCTATATTAGCTACTTCATAATCTCTACTTCTATTATCTTCATGAGTAACTTGAAGCACTAATTTGTTTGGCTGAGTTATATATAATTGATCTCCAAATACTGTTTCAAAAACACCTCCATCAACTTCAACTGTATCGTAACCTATTAATGGAAAACCGTTTCCACTAGGTGCTAGAGAACCTACTGTGCCTAAAAACTCTCTTTTTGTTTTAATAAAATCAGGAGCTTCACTTTCTATAGCGATAACTCTATACTTTGTATCGTCGTAAACAGGCTCGTCGGTTCCATGAGCTTTTTTCATTATTAAAAAGCTCTCTTCGTCTATTTTGTTTCTATCTGCTGAAGGAAAAGACAACCAAACGTTACCGTCTGCCGCATCGTACCAACGATCCATAGACATACTGTAGTATTCTATAGAACTTTCTTTAACATAGAAAGTGTAGTATTCAGCCCAATTAGGTATAACGTAGTCGTCAGGTATACTAGCTTGAAGTCTGTTCCTAGAAGCCGAATATTTTTTTTGTAGTCTTATGCTACTCTCACTAGACAGAACAGGTGTTTCCCTACCATATCTATCGCTAAACACTACACCTAACTGGTAGTCACGAAGTGTTTTTACAGATGGTAAAGGAAAATTTTGTGTAGGCTTAGCTTCTGATAAAATACTGAAATTTAGCTTAGGCTCTTTATCAATATCGTAGTTTTGTACATAATTACCGTAGACTAATCTATTAGCAGTAATTTCTTGAGCTAAAGCTCTAATAGGCACATTATCATAAGGCCTTAACAACTGATTTGATGGAACAATAGTATGTACTATATCAGTAGTTATTTCTATTTCACCTCTAGAGTTAGGATTATTTTCAAGATCTGGCCATAAAGGGTGATCATCTGTACTTCTAATAGTATCTACAGTGTATACAGTTGGATCATTAGTCTCTTTGTAAAGTATGTCTATTTCAACAACATCTTGAGGTATAGAGTCTTCGCTAGGATGGTAACCTTTTAATACAAGACTACGTATCATATTTTTCATACCAAGGTTGTGACCTTTTTTAGGATGGTAATCAAAATCGTCAGGTAAAAAAGCTACTTGTGAAAAAGGAGCAAAAGGTGAGTATTCACCATCACAATATTTATATCTGTAAGAAAATCTAGGGAACTTAAAGTTAAATAAAGTATCTTGTTGCTCTAACTTTACGTCATAAGTTTCAGCACCGGCAGTTTCACCAGTTACAGGATCTAGTAATGTAGAAGATATAGATAAAATCTCTACTGTATAAGGACCGTTTGATACTGTTGTAGGATCATTATCTACAACAATAGTGTTTACAACTCTAGCTCTTACTGTAGGATATATTGGGTCATCTGTAACTTCATCGTATATACCTTGAAGCGTAAATACTAATATATCGTTTGGTCTAAGATCAACTGCAGGTGATATATTAACGTTAGCAACCTGTGTACCTATTGGTAAAGCCTCACTAAAAGAAATAAAATTGACTGTAGCTATACCGCTTGTAGGATTTTCAATACCAGTTTCTGGGTTCACCCTATCTACGGGGCCTCTAAACATGTTAAGCTCTAAAGGTTGAGTTGGTGCTTTACGTATAACAGTAACATCTTCTAAACCTACAAATACAGCTTCATTACCTTCAGCATTAGTTACTACTTCATAACCTGCAGCGTCGTATAAAGGTATTACTAATCTAGTATGGAAAAAATCAGTATCTCCTAAAAATGTTTCATTTGTTGGATTAGCAGTAGTACTGTTTATACCGCCGTTATCTGCTCCAACTAAATAATTTAAGCCACCAGTTCCTCTGTATGATCGCTCTATATTTATTTTTTTAGGCTCGTGTTCGTTGTCTGTCCAGTATATATAATCATCTACCACGTTAATACCAGTTACTAACTTAAGATGATTAAACTCTAATACTCTTTCGCTGTAAAATCTTATAAGAGCGTTAGTTAAAGTTACAGGTTCGTTAACTGTTATTTGCCATTGACCAACTGTAGCATCATATAGTATATCAGTTACAAATACACCGCTGCCTTGACCAATAGCTCCTTGAGCTATCTCCATGCCTACACGTATACCTGTTTGGTTACTTGTAATAGAAGCTCCGTTATTTGATATATGAAATGTTGTGGAATTAGTTACAGCTGCATTAACTGTATTAGTTACTCTGTATATATCTACAAATATATACTTTATTCTTTGAGTAATAGTGTCGTACTCTAATATATAATCTTTAGCTATTAATCTCTCGTTACCATTATCTCCGTCTACACCATTAGCTACAAGATAATATATTTTATCTCTGTCTGGAACTGCTATTGACCCTACGCAAGTAGCGCCTGTGTTTTCTATATTAACAGTAGCCTGGCCAGTTCCGTCACCAGTTATTATGTTTTCACGTTTTAAATTACCAAGCAAAGTCTGCACAACTCCAGCATCGTCAGCTTCTGACGTTGAGACTTCTATGTTATGTGCTTCTCTATATTCTCCTACAGGCAATAGACGTTCGTCAATGTCTCTGTTCATCTTGCCAGCAGAGAAGTTATTTCTCAACTCTCCCATATGTTAGTGCTTAATTATTTTAGAGCTACCTCTAAGTACTTGAGTTAATTCTTCTAGCTTAATATTTGAAAGCCTAAGCTTAGCTTTTCTAGTCTCTGCAAATCTCTCTTTCTTTATAACTTGTAAAATTCCAGGTTGCGTATCTTTTCTGGCAGATAATACTCCATATAATATATGCTTGTATATAGCTTCCTCTGCTAGCTTAGGAACTTCGCACATTGTAAGATCAATACCGTCAAAGCCTGAAGTTGACGCTATACCATCGCTAATATATTTTAGCACAACTGTTTTACCAGCTACGCTAGAGCTAAAGTGAAACTTACCTTGTGTTTCATCTACAAAAAACGTTCCGTTTGCTTGTGCATACTGTGGGTCAAGTCCATATCTACCACCAACTAAATCTCCGTACACATCATCTATTTCGTCTGCATCAAGATTACCAATATCGTTTACGTTTTGAGATTTAAAGTTTTCAAAAGTAGTAGATCCAAAGTTTCCATCAGAGTCTGCGGCAGTTCTGCTTAAATCGTCATTAGCACCAGTGGTAGTAAAGCCACCATAACCTTGTACCGCTTCATTTACATCAAACGGATTACCTGATTTATTTGTAGGATATAATCTACGGAATATACCGTTGGCATCAACCCACTGTAAGCTCACGTAGTTAACGTAATCTAAAGGCATAACTAAAACTAAAGATGACGGTATTTCTACTTCTAAATCTTTAGTACACTTAAGCGTGTCGTAGCTTAATTCTTGTAAACCTCTAATAGCATGGAACGTAACATCTGAAAGCAAAACGTTTTCACATAGCTTACCTTTACCTATATAAGTTGCTGCAAAAGAGTCAATGATTTCATTTAAAGGTATATATCTATAGTTACCAAAATCTGGATTTGTGTTATCGTAATATGCTTGAGGAGCTGATTTTATTATACCCATTTATTTATAGTTTTTGAAGTTCTAATTCAGCAGCACCCATTTGAGCACCAATACTTGTAACATCAGGTTTGTTGATAACTATACCAGATAATTCTAGTATTTTATTTACAAGAGTATCTTCTTCTGATCTATGCAATTCAAAATCTACTGCGGCATTGGCGTTAAATAGAGCTTGGTTGTTAACAACTACGTAAGCCCACTCAGCAGTTACAGGAACTCTAAAACACTCTACAGTTACGTTACTAGTTTCTTCTTGAATATTACCTGCATACACAACTATATCTCTACCTGAAACTCTATTATCTGTATAAAAGGGAGCTTGGCCTGCTGTAGAAGCCATATGCCTTGTAGACTTTTTCAATCTCTCTGCGTCAAACATAGAGACTTTTTGACATGGCTCGTCATTTAACATTACCATACCGTATTGAAATATAGGTTGCTGTACGCTATCAACTGTAGTAGTAGTTGGAAACGTATGACCACTTGTAACAGGTAAAAACTCAGAAAACGGATTTAACTTTCTAGCTAGCAGCTCGTCAATATCTGTTTCGTCTACTTCATTAGTTCTATTAGGTTCTTGCCTATTACGTAAGTTCTTTGAATAAAAATAAGACTCAAAAATTTTCATTTGAGCCTGGTTTGCCAATAAGTTAAACTCTTGAGGAGTTATATAACCTCGCTGCTCTTTATTAGCTAGCACTAATACTCTTGAATATACTGTGTTTATACTTACTGCCATAATTCGTTTTTAAGTATAGTGACCGCCCCGAAGGGCAGTCACATAACTAGTTAATTTAATCTTTTCTCTATATTAGAGTAAATTTCCATACCTTCATCAGTCTTAAACCAATGCGCTAAAGCTGTGTATGGATGCTCGTCAAAAGGTACCGTCATGATCTTTCTGTCGTTTGATCCCCACATAAAGTAGCGTTGATCATTTGAAAGCTTAATAATACCAAGCTCAACTGCTTTAATACCGAAGTTCCTAAGAACTACATTATCGTCATTTAACAGCTCTAAGAACACCGCAGGATTATTTTTAGCATATAGTAACAAATCTCGTCTAAGCTCCTTAGAACTCATCTTAGATACTCTAGAACCAATTTCTACCCTCATTATAGCCTCAGCCAAATCAATATCGATATCTTTCGCAGCAACAAGCGCGTCAACTTGCATTTCTAAAATATCAATTTGATTTTCTGCTATTTGAACAGGTTTATGCTCGTAGAATAATTGACCATTATGCGGGTGATATAAAGACAAAAGCTTCTGAAGTGTCTGCTTGTTTTTAGGAACGTGTAAAGCTCCATTTAAAAACACAATATGCTCAAGTCTTTGGTCACCTTTCATTTCGTCAACAAACGGTGTTTTTTGATTTTGACAATACTTGAGCTCTCTTTCGTAACCTTTTTCTTCATCAAAGTAGTATATATTTGAAGATCTTATAGAGTACGACAAAGGCTTTCTCTTGCCTTTCAAATAATACACTCGGTCTTTAATTTCCCAAGTGTTCTTTGGTTTTTCTTCAACCACTGTAGTTGTTTTAGGTTGTGGTTTTGGAGCTGGTGCTTCAGCAACAACTACTTCTTCAACCACTAGAGGTTCTTCTACAACCTCTACTTCTTTTTTCTTTTTAGCCATAATATAATATAATTAAATAATATAAAACTACCCCACCCGAAGGTGAGGTAGTTTCGTTAAATATAGATTACTTCATCAACATGAAGTTGTTAGCTCCCTGAGTAACTAGACAACGCTCAGTTAACATGTGAAGCTGCATCGCGTCAAGCGCAGATGTAGCAGCACCTACTGAACCAGTAACCCAAGTCTTCATACGACGATCGTCAGTTTGAGAAGCTCTGTAACGCACGTGTAGGAACGGACGCTTAAGGTTCTTACCAAGAATTTGATCGTATACAGTTGAAGTACCAGCTGGAATAATAACACCGCGGATAGCGTTAGCCGAGTTAGCAGAGTTAATGCTTCCACGAGTAGCTTGATCGTTTAAGTAGCGGAAGTCAGACTTGTAGAAGTCGTAAGATCCACGACGGAAACCTGAGAAGCCAAGGTTTAGAGCCATGTCTTCATCATTGTCAAACACACCGTAAGAAGTACCACCAGCACCGTAAGAGTTTAGTGAAGCAAGCATATCGTCGATAGCTAGAGATGTAGTTCTGTTAACGAATAACATGTTTTCCTCAATAGCTCCTTGCTTATCAAATTCAGCTAGGATAGCATCGAACTCAGCTAAGTCAGTTGCAGCGTTCACACCAGTTACACCAGTAGTGATGTTACCTCTAGACTCAATAGCAGCGAATAAACCTTCAGTACCAAATGAATCTCCATCAGCAGTTAAGAAGTTGTCAACTAATAGCTCAACTCCAGCAGCTGCGTCATCATTCTTCTCGCCTTCAAGCATAGCCATTTCAATGTAATCAGTGAAACGAGCGCGAGTATCAGCTTCTGCCTTTAGGTACCATAGGTAACCTGACTGACCGTCTTCAGCTGCTACTTCAACCCAACCAATACGAGACGCATCTGATCCAGATACTTCGTAGTAGTCCTTCATGATGATAGGCTTGTTAGAGAAAGACTTGAATGTAGGTTCGTTAGCACCTCTAGTATCAGCTGTTTTAGAAGCAGCATCATTAGTGTAGTAACCAGTACCTTTACCGTACTCAGAACCGTAAACTAGGATAGTAGTGTCTTTAACTCCGTTTTCTGTTGAGAAACCTGCAGCGGCTAAAGTAATGAAACCGTAAGGTCTAACTACGATAACAGCGTCGTTAACGTTAGAAACGATACACTTAGCTACAGCTTCAGAGTTAGCAACGATAACAGTATCGTTAACACGAATACCGTGATTAGCAGCTGTGAAACCAGAAGTTTCATCAATATCAGCTTCGATAGTAATGCTACCACCACCAGTAGCGTCATTGTCTTCAATATGACCTTTGTACGAAAGGTGTAAGCGACCTTGCTCAGACCAAACAACTTGGTCAGCTGTCATTGCTTCTTCAGCTCCAACTTGTGAAAGGAAACCAGAGATTGTTCTTGGACCGAACACCTCAGCTTCTTTCTCCATTAGATCTGGTACGTATTGTTGTGACCAACCAGCGTTTGATGAGCTAGCGAGGTCTAGATAGTTTGAATTAAGCGTGAGCTTTTGTGGAGCTGGTACGCTATTCAATAAATCTCCTGCAGTAATTGCCATTTTTTCTTAATTTTTATTTTTTATTTTTCATTTTAAATTTAAAAGAGGCTGAGTCATCACCTAGTATTCTAACTTTATATCCGCCTTCACCACCGACAAATTCTTGTCTAGAACTAGTGTCAACATTTTTAGATTTTGCAAATGTTTCTTTTAATGCATCTGCTTTACCTTGCTCGTAGAAATGTTTAGCGACTGCATCCGCGTTCATAGCTGTGAATAAGCTTTTGTGATAACCTTGAGCATCACTTAGAGTATTATCTTCATCAAGAAACTTTCCGATAAAGTTATTAATATCACTTTGAGTGTTTTTAATTTGCTCGGCGTCTTTAACTGAATACCTATATTTCTTGTCACCGACGTTATATTCAAAACCTTTGAACTTGTCGTTAAACACTTTATTGGTCTTCTTATTAAAAACTAACTTTTGCCTTTCACTAGTTTTCTGCGTCTGTTCAGACTCTTTATTATATCTATTAAAGAAATCAATAGCTTTTTGCTGCTCAGGAGTGAGCTTGCTTCCAGCTTTAATTTCTTCATAGTACTTAGACTTTTGCCTGTCTAAATAGGCTTTAGCCTCTGCAACTTGCTCTTTTCGGGCTAATTTTCTTCTCTTTATATCACGCTCATCATCTATTGATTCATCATAGGCAAATTGATCTTCCATCAAAAAGTCTACTTCTTCAGAAGATAGATGAGGTTTAGTTTCTTTATAGTATTCACGTAAAGCATCTTGATCGTCTATATCTTCGATATTTCTATTTAATCGTACATAGTCTTCAAGATCTCCACCTGTTTCGTCCATAAAGTTAATAAGCTTTTGTACGTTCTCAGGAAGTGGACCACCTGTAGCTTCAGCTTCATCTATAGCATCAGATATTTCTTCTTTTAAATCTTCAACTTCTTGTTCGGAAACTTCTTCTAGTACTGGCTCTTCTTGCTGTACTTCTTCAATAACTTCTTCTGTAGCTTCTTCTGTAGCTTCTTCTACAGGTTCAGCATTTTGATTTGATAAATCTACTTTAATAACGTCAGGATCGTCCGCGCTATCAAATTTAGATAAATCAATCTCTGGTTGCTCTTCTACAACTTCTTCAACTTCCTCAACTTGAGGCGTCTCTTGTTCTACCTCTTCGATTACTTCTTCGAGGTCTGTTTGTTTATTTTCTTCCATAATAAAATATTATATAATTAATTTCCAACTTGTGGGTTAAACTTATCTAAACCCACTCCGCTTCCAAGTATATCATTACCTGAAGACTCAAACTTTTTAATTTTTTCTCTTTGATCTTTTCTGTCTTCACCAACTTTTTGCATGCGCTCACTCCTCATACCTTCTTGTTGCCTTAATTTTTGGTTAAGTTCGAACTCAAACTCCATCAACTCTTTCTTTAGTTTGACTTCTTCTCTAAGCTGATTTAATCTACCTTGACTACGCATCTGCTCTAATTGCATGTCCGCTTGAGTTTTTGCCTGATTTTTTTGTATCTCAGTTTGAGCAATTGCTTGTTGAGCTTGCGCATTTGCTTGTGCTTGCGCTTGTGCGTTTTGTTGTTGGATTTGTTGATCTCTCTCTTGTTTTTTCTTACGCTTTATTTTTAACAGTTGATTAGCTAGCTTGATGTTTCTAACTTCTCTAATATCTATCGCGTCATCTAAATCTATCAACTGTTGGGTTAGCGCTGTTTGTATGTTATTTTCTAACTGCTGCTTCTCTTGCTCATCAGGCTCTAGTTCTAAGAATATGCCAAAATCATATAAGTAAAGCTCTGACATTTCTTTTAATGTAGCAACATTGTGCGAGCCTATAGCGTGTATAAAAGCGTCTTTAGTTGGAGAGTATTCTAGTATATCAGATATACGTAGCGATAAAGACTCTGCTACTTCTGAAGTTAAATACATAGAGCCTAATAGAATATGCCTTGTAGCCACATTTGAGTTAGCGGCTGCTAGCTTTTGCACGCCTACTAATGATTTAGGGTCTGGTAAACTAGCATCTCTAGCCTCGTTTAAACCAGTCACGTCTCTAATCATTTGCAAGTAGTAGTTGTAATTACCTATTAAAGCCTGTAGTTTGCCACCTGCTCCTTGACCATTAGATATTTGTTGGATAGGTATTTTACCAGGATTTTGATCACCATCAGCTGTAAAGCTCCTACCAATAACACTACCAGTTTGGAAGAACATGTTAAGAGCTTCTTGAGGGTTATAATTAGTTCCGTTGCCTAAATCTATTTCAGCAAGTCCGTCTGCATCAAGGTACACACCATCTGGTACCATGCGCGACATCACTTGCTGTAGTTTTAAATGAGTAAGCTGTATCATATCTGCAAAGCCAGTTATCCTGCTTACTAACGACTCAACTCTACCTTCATACATGCGCGGAGCTACTAACGAGTAGTTCATCTTAACTTTGTTAAAGTTAGACTTGCTTCTCATCATATTCTTTGACTTACCCCACCTAAGTAATTTATTTGTACCAAGAACTATAGCTCCATCAAAAACACACTCGACAGATCTAGATAATCTACTGTAACCTCTTTCTTCATTATCAGGAGCTTTAAACGCGTCTGATTTTTCAATAGCCTTCATGCCTCCGGTAGCAGTCTGCTTAACTTTATAAACATCGTTCATATAAGTCTTATAATTAAAATATAAAACTTGAACTTTGTTCTTGTCAACTTCATTTATTCTTCTACCTCTTAAATACCTTTTAGAAGAGTTATCGTATATTTCTTTTAAATCAAGCTCTGTTAAGTTTGGAAACTCTCTAGCTAGTTCGTTAATTGGTATTGTTTTAACTTCACCTATATAATATATATCGTCAAAGTGAGGCGACTCAGTGTAAGAATAAACAACATTAACTGGGTCTACATAATCTATAGTTACGCCTTCGCTGTAGTTAAAATTAGTTTTAACACAAGCTATACCTAAAACAGTAAGATCATGTATTAATCTCCTTCTTGTTAAATCGTATTTGTTACTTTCTAGCAAAACGTTAATAGCCTGCTCTTCTGCTATCTCAACAGCTTGCTTGTAATTGAGCTGCATATGTAGATCTAACTCTTCTTTTGTGTCAGGTAACTCTTCTTTTTTATTTTCGTATAAGTTTATATCAAATAGCTTAGCAGCTTGATCGTTGTAAACTTTAGCGTCCATATCTCTTTGTATAGACTCCATGTACTCGGTGCGCTTGCTTACACCGTATTGATCTTGAGAATAAGCATGGACATTGAACATGCGCTCTGACATACCGTTAACTACTATATCTACAAACTTAGGTATAATAGGCACAGGCTTCCAGTCTAAATTAAGATAAGATAAATCTCCGTTAATTGATAGCTCATCTTTATACTTTTGTATAGACTGTTCGCCTCTGGCGTATAGTCTTAGTTGATGATACTTTTGTTGAGAAGATCTATACCTACTATTATAAGTATCTTTGAACCACTCTGACTCTATTGCTTTTGCAACTTTAAGTCCATAGTCTGGACTCATTTTTTCTAAGTCAGATACAGCTTGAGACGGAAAATTAACATATATATTTTCAGGCATGCCTATTTAATTATCTGGGATGTAAATCCTTTATTATCGTATTTTGATATATTTAAGTTTAACGGTGTTCTTTCGACTTTAGGGTTTGGTGCGTACAAGTGTCTATTGCAAGCCATTATTGCTAAACCTGAACTTATTGAAGCATCGTGCTTCGTTCTGCGGTTAATATCAAACTTTGACCAGTCAAGTAACGTATCGTTAAAATACATTGTACCGTACTCACCATCACCTTTGTGGCCTACGTGATTGTTGATATACATTTCAATAGCTGCAGCATGAGCTTGTTTGATGTCTTCACTTGAATTTGGTATACCACCAACTTCTTTTTCAGCGGTTGATAACTTCTTCCAAGATTTATCCGGTCTGTTCATACTGTATCCTCTATATCCTCTACGGCGTAGATAATACAGTAGACGTGGTTTATTGTTTTCCGCAAGTAAAGGCATACCGTAAAAAACTAATGCCATTAAAACGTCTTCAAAGAACATTTCTGCGGTTTGTGGTCTTGCTATGTACTCTAAGAAGAAAGTACTCGACGGCGCTTCTTCCATAGAAAATTTCGTAAGTCCGTGTAAAGCACCTTTAGAACCGCGACCGTCAACTGTGCCACTGATATCGTAACTATCGCAACCAAAGGCGCCAACGTGATCATTACCGGGATATTTAATTCCATTTTTAATTATATGCCTATTTTGTAAGTTAGCAGGCGGCACCCAGCTAACACTAAACCTACCGTTTGGATCTGGGTGAAATACTACTTGTGTATCTTTAACTCCATTAATCCAACCAAAACTTCCTCTAGTAACATGTGCATTATGCCTGCTACCTTCGTTAAAATCTATTTGTTCGTATATTTTAATTAAGTTAAATATACTATTTTTAGTCTCATCTCTAAACGCATGTTCTTCAGTTCGCGGAAACTGCCTGTAAAACTCGTTAAGTGCGTCTTGATCATCTCGTAAGCCATCAGCTTCGTTTTCCCAATGATCAATAACACCTACGTCTATTAATTCACCGTCCGGTCCATGTCGTACATCATCACTTCTACTATCAAAGACTGGAAGTCCGTATTCGTCAATAAATCCTTCATAGTTCCATTCCATTGGGATAAAGAGAGAATATAAGCCAGACTTCGTTTGTCCATTACGATTTCGTCGCGTGACGTCAGAATCATTGTATAGTTTTTTAAAGTTATCTCCACCCTTGTCAAGCGCATTGCTGGTTGAACCCATCAAGCACTTACCAACGATTTTACTACCTAACCTTAAACAGGTTTTAGTAACTCGCCAGTTGTTTAATATGTTATCAGGCTTTTCCCACTTACCACTTTCATCATGTACTAACAAGTTTAGCTTTTCGCCGTCGTAGCTATTGTCGCCAGTATTTTTCCAGTCAATTGTAGTATCAAGACCTACTATCTCTTCAAGCTGTTCGTTAGTTTGTATTTTTTTACGAGTAAACTTACTAGCCGGAACTCTATACGCAAGCTCGGACTTTGGACGATCCATACCGTCTTGTATTGGCTTGAAAAAGAAAGGGTAGTTTAAAGATATAGGCACAACCTTATCAGTAAACATCTTCTTTGCATCGGCTCCAGACTTAGAGAGTATCCCATATCTACTATCACTCGATATAGTGGCTAAGTTAACTGTCTCAGCTGACGACATAAACGAGAAACCTGAACGACGGTTTTTAAGGTAGCACATCCCATAGCATCTCTTATCAGCTTTACAGGCTTCCCAGAATATAAAGAATAGTCTGTTCGCCTCTCTAAAGTCTGGAGCTCCAACATCAATCTTACTCCATTGCAGGTACATATAGTGTGCACCTGTTATGTATGTCGGCACGCCTTTATTTGTAAACCAAAAGCCTTCGTCTCTACGCTTGAACTCTTCGTCAATATAGTCGTACCACTTTTCTTTCTGTTCGTCTGGATAATCTCTCCAGTCGAATATATTTTTTATACGGCTAAGCTCTTTTGGATATTCAGTCTTTACCCACTTGTCTTCTTTATGTTTAAACACATTAGAGGCGGGCACGCGCGGCAACGCGATTTGCAACCCTTGGATTTCAAGGACTTCTCCGATTTGCCCGGTCTTTGATATAACTACGATATCATAGTCTTTATCATAACCGTATTTCCATTTTTTACCACGATTAAGCCTCGTGATAGTTGTTTTCTTAATTGGTTCTACAATCTTTACTAAACTCTGCTCGTACATTATTTAGATCTACCTTCAGCAAAACCTTTGAAGACACGCTCTTTCTTTTCTTCTGGAGACTTACCATCTAGTAAGTTTTGTTCTTCTTGGATTCTAGCTAATATCTCGAAGGCGTCGAAGATCGCAAGCTTCTTTGTAGCAGCCGCGTTCTTAAGCCTATCAGCAGATACATCATCTTCAGTGTTAGTGATGATTTTTTCCTCTGCTACTTTGATAAGCTCGTTAACAGCTATCTGCCCAGCTTGGATTATACTCTTCTTCGTCTCCTTGATATTCATATTTAATTGTAATAAATTGAGATGGTATGCGATATAAACGTTTACCATCAATAACGAACTCACACTCTATATTAGGCCTAAAACCTACAATAGAGTTTAGCTCTGCTCTGCCATCAGTATGTTTAACAATACCAACTAAAGGTTTTTCAGTATCAACGCTTAATTTGCTATTGTCCTTAATAGGTTGTACAAAGCAATAACCTTGTGGGCATATCCACTCTTCGTCACGCTTGTACAAAAATATCTGATCATCGTTTACAAAGTATTTATTTTCTTCGTAGTACGATCTACTATTACGTTCCTTACCTTTTACATCATGCCAACGCCTAAATACATTAAAGTGCACTATAACAGTATCACCTACTTGTATTTCTGTATTGCCTAACTTCGGTGTAGATATAACTTTAGCAAGTCTATTGACGTGATGATGATTAAATACATCTGTATTAAGTATTAATTCTTTATCACCTACCTTTGTAGTGTTGTTGTATCTTTCACCTACAGGCTCTACAACAAAGTTGTAAAGCGCTTGCATTAGTATTCTAAGTTATATTCTACAGATATCGCCATATTCTTATTAAAGTCTTTCCAAGGAATAACAGCTTTATCTTTTCTAATATATATAGAATACTTTTCAGTTTCTTCTAAAATATCACATATTGTATGACCGCCATACACTTCTTGTCCAACAGAATAGTGCATAGCGTCATTTTTATAATCTTTACCGATCGTGATTTTACGAATCAGATGGCTCATCTTCTTTGTAGTTAATAGCTCCAGATTTTATATCAATATCATCTGTGCCGTATTTGTCTTTAAAATTTGATTGCATTTCATTAAGCCTATCATTGCCTTGGAATAAGGCATGTAAGGCGTTATGCTTTTGTACTTCCATAGTTCCAATATCAAACTGTAGTTTATTTATAGCTGTAACTACATTTCTAAGCTCTTGAAGCTCTTCTTCAGAGATATTCTCTGGTTTTAGGTCAATGACCTTTTCTTTCTTTTTACCCATAATTAAATTGTATTAAATTAAAATTGTTTTATTAGTATCCTTCAGTGTAAAATACACTAGTATTATCTCTTAACATAGCATCAAATTCAGATTTATCGTACACTGTTTTTGAGCTAAATCTACTTGGCACAGTATCAAATATAAATATACCAGACCCGTCTGAGCCAATACGCCTAATTTGCTTTATAGGAAGATTAGCTACTCCCCAATCTACTATGTCTTGCGTTGTTAGTATTATAAACTTATCCATTATCAAGAAGGTACTGTTGAGCTAAACGTAGCTCCGTTATTTGTTCCGTCACTTGTTCCAGCGGTGTCGGTCACATCATCTTCAAATCTGTAGTATAATAAAAGACCATCGTGAGCACTTTCATCTTTTGGTGCGCCGCTGTTATATATAGCCGTAACTTCACTAGAAGAAAGTACTTTATTAAAGATAGCAACTTCATCTATTAAGCCATCGTAAAATTGATCTTGAGTGCCATCATCGTTAGTTGCTCCAATATTTAGTTCTAAACCTCCGTGATCAAAAGCATTAAAATTAGCTTCACTAATAACTAAAAATCCGCCGCCTAAAGCTGTATGAGCAGTATCAACGCCGTTTACATATATTTTTGTAGTAGCGTTTCCACTAGATACTTTTTCTTCTGTAACAACTATATGTTTAAAATCGCTTTGAGCGCCGTCAGTAAAAACACCAGCGCCAGTAGCGACTATGTTAAGAGCACCATTAGAAATATGATTAAAACCTATTGCGCCATCTGTTGAATTATATAATTCAACCATATCCGCGTTAGCTCCTGTTTCAACTCCTAATATAGTTTTAAACGCGCTTGGATGACCGTCATCAGGTTTCACCCAAACACTAAAACTAAAACTATCTCTGAATAAAGTGTTAGATGTGTAGTTAGTATCTACATAATCGTTAGTACCATCTAAAGATAGAGACTTAGTGTTTGAATAAGGTATTGCACCTTCTACATATGGCGATAGTAAACTAGCTCCTAAACCTAACATTAGTTACCAATATAAGCTATTAATGGTGTAGACCTGTTATTAGTAATCTTAGTCCATCTACCGTAAATAGTTACTCCTTTTGGAAAAGTATTACCGTTGTCTATTACAGTACCACCTGCGCCAGATTCACCAAGGTCTGGCGATAGCACAGTGTCATGAGCCGCTGTGTCTGTTCCAATAAATTCTAAACCTGCAGTAACGTCATTATCAGCAACTAAACCATTAGAACTATTAAAAGCTGTATCTGCTAAAAATGTAATAGCGACAAAAACTTTGCCTGACGGAGGTGTTAATGCACCGGTGCCGTCACTAAATACACTACCCATTTGTCCGAAGCCATATGAGACCTCTGTTGAATTAATTCCCATTTTATTTTTTTACTTTTTCTATAGATCTACCAGCAAAGTATGCACCAAAAGCGGTGAGCATAAGTATCTGTAGTAAGTCTACATATGAATCTTTAACATTGAAAGGTAATGTATCTACACTATCAAAAACCATTGTTAGCATAAACATACCCATTAAACATATAAGCGTTAAAGGTCTAATAAGCTTAGCGAGCTTTACATCGCTACCCATATCAGCCTTCCATCTTTCGCTTACGTTATTTTGAAAAGCAACCTCAGCATCTACAGCAGCCATACCAGCTTCTGTATCTACGTCTGGATCTTTATCAATAAGGTTTTTAACTACACCTAACGCACCTTGATCTGGCAGAAAGTCTCCTACTACGTCAAGAACATTTGGCGCTTTGTTTTTTAGCCATTTACCTAGGCCTGTGTCTTTAATTTTCTTCATGCGTTTTTCTCTGCTTTAACGGCGCGCTTTTCCCAAGGAAGAGCGTTAGGTCCCGATGAAGTACCTACTTCAACCCACTTGCCGTTATACTTAACCATGTCCTTACCATTTCTAGTTTGTCTATGGTATGTTTTATTACCGTCACGTATGTAGTCTTTGCCGTAATCAATTTTACCTTCAGCTAACTCTTTAGCGTGTAGGCTTTCGTGAGCTACAGCTCTTTTATATAAGTGACTACCTTTTTTAACGTCTTTGTCTATAGCTATTTTACCACCATGCATAGCTTCGCCAATTACACCCTCTTCTAAATCTTTATGCACTATTTTAAACTTATGCTTCTTTTTTATATTGCCACTTTCTGCAATACGTCCAGATCTATTTCTATTAAGTTTAAAACCCATTATCTATCTTTGTCTCGTATCATATCATCTATAGCTTTGTTATAGACTTTATCTGTATACGACTTGTTGTTAAAAAACACACTGCGCTCTGAAGTTGGTAGATCTTCTTCGCCTAGCAATATGCGATATATTCGTGTAACTAGCTGCGAGCATTTAAACGACGTCTTAAACACAGAGTACTTAATACTAGTTCTGTTTCTATGTCGCCAAACCTCTATCCAGCCAGCTGATCGGAGTTTCTCCCACCTTTTCTTATCCCAAGAATATGTATAAGCACCCTCGATAAATTCGTTACGGGTAAATCTACCCTTGTGATCTAGATATATAAGTAGTTCTAGATCAGCATCAGTTAATCCATAAGTCTTACAGGCCCACTTACGCGTGAGCCTGTAGTACTTAAGGATATTCATATCACGCAGATCCTGCGCTGTTAATCGCATGTATTATGCTGAATCACCAATAGACGTAATACTAGTACTAACATAAGTACCTGCTACGTCATCACCAAGCAATATGGCGCCATCTTTGTTACCGCCTATAGCTTCAGCAATATCTTGCATTGCTTGAAACTCATCACTTGTATTGATTGTTAATATGTCGTCAGCTCCAACCGTGTCAAAACTAATGTCAACAGTACCATCTTTACCTTCCATACCTTTTAGTTTAGATACAGGGTACACCATAACATCGTTTGCAGCAGTTTGCATAACTAAAAATTTCTCTATCATTTTTTCTTATTTTACAATGTTAATAATTAAGCTATAGTACTGCATCCAGTAATTTCTGGAACAACTGTTACTGTTGCTGTTGCAGCGGCTGCGTTTGCTAGAACTACAACATTTGATTGTGTATTTCTAGTAGCTTCACTTAAAGCTCTACATAATTGTAGTGCTGCAGTAAGTTCGTCCGTACCAGTTGTTAACGTAATAGCATCAACGTTTCCTGATGGCTCATCAACAGCTATAATTAGTTCTTGATCTCCTCCGTTTATCGATCTTAATCTAGATAAAGGAAAACCAGCTGAATCATTATCTGCAACTTGAGCAAAGCAGTAGACTTCATCACT
>CEUN01045521.1_pt1 | contig 44806 bp, 38 predicted proteins | sample 361501 | NCBI WGS metagenome assembly CEUN01 (sample SAMEA2622801, study PRJEB7988) | marine metagenome | biome: marine biome (ENVO:00000447); feature: marine epipelagic mixed layer (ENVO:xxxxxxxxx); material: "saline water (ENVO:00002010), including plankton (ENVO:xxxxxxxx)" | depth 120 m | reverse complement strand
AGACATAGCAATTGCTAATTCAACGCCCATCGCATGCCAACCATACGTGCACGGAAAACTGAGAAAACCTCTTCCAACATTTTTCTGTATGAAAAAAGAAGACGCAAGCGCGTTCATTGAGCTTCTGAAAGATCAACGACTAAAACGGATCTCCCAAAAAGATGCGGCGCTTCATTTGGCAGAGTATCAGTCAACAAAAGAATGTTTTTTTGTTACGACACAACACACATCAATCAGAACCGTGCATCAAGAAAAAGAACCAGGAAGCATATGTAATTCTTTAGGGCTTGGTTCAACCAAATGGCCAAGTCTCTTAGAGGCAAGACTTTCTGGCGATCAATCGACTATTTGGGTGCTCACAAATGCCATGGTACCGCCAGTTGCAAAACCGGACGTAAACTTAAATTACGGCGCAGGAAACTAAGATGGCTGAAATCAAAGACCCGATCGCCTTTGAGCTGTTCAAAAATTCTATTTTTTCAATAGCGGACGAAATGGCGCTTACAATTTGTCGCACTACGTATTCCGGGGTGCTACGCGACAATATGGATTTTTCTACAGCCTTTGCCGCAGCGGATGGCAAACTCGTCGCACAAGGGCTAACGCTACCCGCTCATCTTGGCTCAATACCGACAGCGCTTGATGTTATCGTCAATCGTTTTGGCGACACGATGCAGCCCGAAGATATGTATATCATGAATGATCCCTTCGATGGAGGGATGCATCTACCCGACATCTTTATTTTTAAACCAATTTTTTGGAATGGAGAACGGATCGCCTTTGCCGCGACTATTTGCCATCACGCCGATGTCGGCGGGCGTGTGCCAGGTTCGAACGCCTCGGATTCCACTGAAATTTTTCAGGAAGGCCTTCGTATACCGCCAATGAAACTCTGCGACCGCGGAGAACTTAACGAGACGCTTTGGATGCTAATTGAAAAAAATGTCCGCATTCCAGTGCAGGTCTTTGGCGACCTCCGAGCTCAATTAGCTGCATGTACGATTGCTGAACGCCAATTTCTTGAATTGATAGAACGGTATGGCGTCACCGACGTAAAAATATACATGGCAGAAATCATTGACTACGCAGAAAGACTTACCCGAGCCGCTGTATTGAAACTGCCAGACGGAGAATTCGAATTTGAAGACTGGATTGACGACGATGGTATAGATATTGATCAGCCTATCCGATTGTTTGTCAAAATTACTAAGCATGGCGACAGCATGCTCGTTGATTGGACGGGCAGCTCCGATCAAGTAAAAGGTGCTATCAATAATACACTCTCATTCACGAAAGCTGCGAGTTATACGGGTATACGCTCCATTTTACCGGACGGAATTCCAAACAATGAAGGCGTATTCAGGGTAATCGAAGTAACCGCGCCGCCGGGCACGATTGCGAATAATGTTATGCCCGCAGCTTGTGCCGCCCGCGGTTTGACAGGCTTTCGGATGGTCGACTGCATCTTTGGGGCGCTAGCAAAGATGCTGCCTGAAAAGGTTTGCGCTGCATCAGATGGGGGTAATTCGGGCGTTTCCATTGGCGGTTACGATGCAGACCGTAAACCTTATATATACGTCGATTTTGCATGTGGTACCTGGGGCGGACGGCCATGGGCCGATGGCCTGCAAGGAAATTCTAATATGTTCGCCAATATGGCATCGCAGTCGGTTGAAGTAATTGAGGCGGAGCAACCGGTTGAAATACTAGCATACGAATTCCTTCCCGATCGCGCCGGTGCAGGTAAATTTAGAGGTGGTGCTCCGTATTATAGGGATTATCGGTTCACCGAGCGAGAAGCCATCCTGCAGGTACGTTCCGACCGAGCACGATTTCGACCTTATGGTCTCTATGGTGGGCTGCCGGGAAAACCTTCAGCCAACTATCTAAACCCACAGAACAAAAATAAAAAACTTACTTCAAAACCCACAATGACTATCCAGAAAGGTGATGTTTTTCGGCATGAATTAGCCGGCGGTGGCGGTTGGGGCGACCCACTCGACCGTGATCCAGCGAGTGTTTTGCGAGATGTTAAGGATGAGCTTGTCAGCATAAAATTAGCAAAAACTGACTACGGTGTCGTTGTTGACAAAGAGTTAATGAGCGTAGACGCCGATAAGACAAATTCTTTGCGCCAAATGATGCGTGAAAAACGCGCGGGGGCCAAACCCCCGTTTGTTGCTTGGGATGATGACCGGACGAAGACGGCACTTGAAGCCACTGAATAAAAGAAATTAAAAATTGGACCTGACATGACAAATTATCGAGTTGGCATCGATATCGGGGGCACATTCACTGATATTGTCTTAATGGACGTGAATGGCGGTGTTCTAACAAAGAAAATTTCTTCCAGTGTCGATAATTATGCACAGGCTATCGTTGATGGTCTGGCAGAAGTTTTTGAGGCCAACGGTCTCACCGGCCAAGATGTCTTAGAAGTGCTGCATGGCACGACTGTCGCATCAAACGCAATACTGGAGCACAAAGGTGCCAAAACTGGTTTAATCGGCACAAAAGGTTTCAGGGACGTTCTCGAAATTAGAAACCTGCGCATGCCACGTCTCTACGATTTAAATTGGGAAAAACCAGCCCCGCTTGTGGAACGGTATCTCCGTCTAGTTGTCGACGAGCGCATAAATACGAAAGGTGAAATTGTAAACGCACTTGATACATCCGAAGCAGAAGCTGTTATCGACCGTCTCCTCGGTGAGGATGTCGAAGTAATTGCAATTTCTCTCATAAATTCATTTGCCAATCCAAAGCATGAGCAAATATTGAAGGAAATTATCCAAAGAAAAGCACCAGACTTACCAGTATGTATAAGCTTCGATGTTTTACCTGAAATAAAGGAATATGAACGCACTTCAACGACAGTGATTAATGCCTACTTGCTTCCAATCGTTTCTCATTACCTGAAAAACCTTCAATCCGAATTTGCCGACGCTTCTATCACCGCACCTCTCTTGTTGATGCAATCAAACGGCGGACTTATGACCGCTGAAGCCGCCTCTCGACTTCCTTGCAATATCGTGGAATCCGGACCAGCTGGCGGAGTCGTTGGTGGCTACGCATTTGGCGATAAGGTCGGCCTAAAGAATATCATCACTTTTGATATGGGCGGTACGACTGCAAAAGCATCGTTAATAGAAAATGGCGAGTATAGCAGATCGCTGGAATTTCAGGTTGGTGGTGGCATATTAACCGGCTCGCGCCTCATGACTGGTTCCGGCTATCTGCTCAAAGTGCCGGCAATCGATCTGGCCGAAGTTGGCGCAGGCGGCGGTTCTATCATATGGATTGATGCGGGTGGCTCGATTCAAATTGGCCCCCAAAGTGCTGGCGCAAATCCAGGGCCTGTTTGTTATGACATTGGGGGCACGGATCCAACCGTAACAGACGCCAATGTCATCCTCGGCTATTTAAACCAAGAATATTTGGTAGGGGGTGAACTCAAAATAGATGCTTCAAGAAGCCATCAGATTTTTGAAAAATCAATCGCAAAATCGACAGGATTATCTATCGAACATGCAGCGTATGGTGCACATCAAATCGCCATCTCAAATATGATTCGCGCCATTCGTGCGGTTTCGTCGGAGCGCGGACGCGACCCTCGGCAATACGCAATGGTGCCATTTGGTGGCAACGGTCCTTTATTTGCAGCGGGCATGGCTCGAGAGCTTCAAATGAAGCAAATAGTCGTGCCGCCTTCACCGGGGCTCTTTAGCTCCTTTGGGTTGTTGTATGCAGATGTAGAGCATCATTACTCTCGAACAGTGCAGCGTGTCGTGCGCGAGATGGCCCCCTCATCCCTAACCGGTGTCTGGAAAACTTTAGAAGACCAAGCACGTAAACAACTAAATATTGACGGCTTCAGCGCCAACCAGATGCACTTTCGGCGATCTGCAAACATGCATTACAAGGGACAAATTTTCGAACTGACAGTTCCAGCGCCTGATGGCACCTTCGACACCAATAAAATTACCGAATTAGAGGAGGCATTTGGTCAAGAGCATGAGCGTACATATGGTCACCGGGCCGGCCCCGAAGAGCCAGTCGAAATTGTCAATGCGCAATTGATTGGAATGGGCGTTCCCGATCGGCCACGAATCCCGAAAAGAATTACCGCGGAACGCCGCGGACCAACCGGTAAGCTTCCAAGTCGTAGGGCATATTTTGGACCAGAAGTAGGCTGGGTCGACACGCCTGTAATTCATCGAGCTGATCTATCAGAGCGACTGAGTGGACCATGCATAGTTGAGGAATACGATGCAACCTGTCTCATTCCGCCCGGCACGAAAGCGAATTTGGATCAGAATGGAAACATTATTATAGAACTCTAAACATTAGACGTCAGAAAAAAATTAGGCTCCAACACATCATCCGGATCAAATCTTGGGCAAGTTCTGGGCGTTCGCAGAAGACCCACCGCAAGATGAAAATTCTTTGGGCCCGCGGGCTAGCGTAAGTCACCCCCATTAATGGGGATCAAGCTCTTGAAATACCTTATCTCCAATTTCCGGGACTATAGTGATTGTAGTATGTAGACTTGGCCGCTACTTTTCTATTTTGGATAGATTAATTACTTATAAGTAGAGGCACTCTAGGTAGAAATTTTAATAAGCACTTTGCGAATATGACCCTGAGGGAGACTATAAAAAAAATTAGATTATTAAATTTTTACGGTCAAAACTTATATGTTTCCGCCCAACTGTTTTAATTAATCCACCACTGCTATTTTTATAGTGTTTTAAATATGCATAAAAATCCTTAGATATTTTGTCCACAATAATTGCGGAATCCTTAGATCTTTAAGTAAACAAACCCGGTACAAAATAGGAATATTTCAATGCGACTCGGGTTTTTGTTCTTTTTTTGTTCGAAAAAATTTTTATCAAACCAATAATTCTATTTTTAACTCAGATCATCGAAATTAATATCTAGGCTGACTTTGAAAACTACATGAGTTAATTTGAAAGTTAAAAAAATTACAGCGCTGTCCAATAGGAGCAAGATCGTAACAAAAAACTTTTCAAGACCGGCATTTTACAGACCGACCTTTCCTGTACCTCTCGCAATTGCGTTTCAAAGTAATTTTTGTTGCTCTGGAGAATGGCAAAAAATGATCCCCCAAACGCCGAATGTGTATGCTGCGGTTTCGGCTCCAGACTTCGAGGATTGCGAAAAGCGCGTGGGTGGGAACCAAAACAAACGGCCGCTCGCTTGGATATACAGTACCACCGATATATGAAATATGAAAAGGGCTTGCGAGAGCCGCCTTTTTGGCTGCTAATTCGTATGGTCCGGTTGCATGCCGTATCAATCGATTTACTATTTGATCGGTGTAGAGGATAAGATCCAATAAAATTCTGACCCTAATACTGAAAATTCCAATTTTAGGTATTTTATAAGCAATTTATTGTTTAGGATTTCTAGGGAATGCCATTCTGTTGCGGAGTAAAACGCCAAAACTCCAAAATTTTGCTCATCTGAGGACTTAACGAGCCATATCCGCAATTGAATTGCTTCTAACACATTCCTAATAATACCCTAGCGACGACAATCCGAACAAACAGATATTCACACCCCATTATCTAAATATCACCGCACCACCCATAGCGTGCGACATAACCATTCGCGGAAGCAAAGGCACCTAAGCGCCAAAAATTAATTAATTTTCTCAAAAATTCGTCAAAAATGGAATCGATCTGGCGGACAGCGGAGTTTTGGATGCAGTCGGTTTGATAGGAAACTGCCATTCTATTCGACCGAATCCACCACAACTATGGCAGATAGTAACCCAATTTTCTGCGTGCGAAAGGCAATTCGAGCAAATCCACGCCTTGTCCGGAGCGGCGGTCAAAGACTTTTCCTGCCACTCGCCCACAACATCAATTCGCATGGACTCTTTATTCTCAATTTTGGCCATTAACTCACAGGCCCCAACTGAAGAACGTTCTTGTAATATTAGCCCAACATATTTTCTCGCTTCGCCCCAAAGATTAGCCTCAAATGCATAGCCGGCTAATATCAGAGAACTATCAGCATCAAGGTTTTGAGAAATTAGTTTTTGGGCCATTTTATATCTATCAACCCGCTCGTCATTTACAGCAACTGCAAGTAATTGTTCAACAATATCAGGATGCCTCGTTGTCACCCATGATTGCTCAAGTACCCTTTGAGAACGGCGCTTTTTTCCACTTTGAAGCAAAAGTTTTGAATATTCAATCGCGGCATATGGCAACGATGGGTCTAAGTCTAACGCTTCTCGGAAAAACCCGACTGCCGTATCATTATCGTTAATTTCAGCCGATGCCATTCCACGTTCGTATAAGACTAATGCGCGCAAACGTCGACCTTTGGCACTTGAAATAGAGCGTCGTTTGATCGCTTCATCCATCGTTATATCAGCAGCGCCCCATTCTCTAGCGTTTACCTGCAAATCGAATAGGTTCGACAATACCCATGTCGCCTCAGAGTCGATAGAACGCACTTTTTCAGCCAGCCTTAACGCTTCACCGCGATCATCAACATCCAGAGCACGTGCGAGCAAACCGCGGGCTCCAGCGACAGCGGTTTTCTCATCTTCCAAAAGCACCTCAAAGTGCTTTTTTGCAAGATCTAAATTACCCTGAAGAACCGCAGCTTCGGCAACAATAAGGTGGCTCGCAGCAGCAGGCCGGCCTAGAAAGTTACCCGCTCGCCGGGCATGCTTCATTGCGTTTGCAGCATCACCGGATGCTAACGCTAGCATCCCGTCTGTAATCTCACGATACCCGCGACGCTCACGACCCGCTCGCCTATTCGTCAAAAGACGACCTGGTGTTTGTGTAAGAAATTGCCAAAATCGAAATGCTAATGTGGTTGCGATAGCGACCAGGCCAACTGCCACAACGAGGATACCAACAGAAGTATCTACCTGCCAATTCCTCCATACGATGCTCACATATCCCGGCTCTTTGGCTAACCAGACACTCAATCCGATTATCAACAAGATTTGAAGAAAGAGAACCGCCGCCCTGATCATTTCACTACTTGCCCGCGAACCAACGGTTTGCCCGATCTCAAACTCTCGATTCCCGGGTTCAACATACGATCCAGAGCCTGAAGGCCGCTCATAAATTCCAAATGTAAGTCAACTTTTTTACGCCAGGCTTCAACATTGGGTCCAAAACCTTTAGTGTATTCCAACACTTTTCCAAAATCGCCTTGGTCAAGCGCACGCTCTGTTAAAGTGAGCGGGGACGCACCTTTCCCATCAATACGCCGTAAGCTTATGGTTGATTTAACTTGCGCCCATACGCCATCGAGCAAACTTCGCCCATCTGCAGGTGGCCTTCCTGCAATTAAATCCACCCGCAGATTCATAAGTTCTTTGCGCAATTGTTTTATTGTTGGGCTTCCTGTCTCGGCATTAGCTTCAAATGTCTCAAGCACCTTTAACACTGGCGGATTGTTGGAGACCAACACTTTCATCCGTCGAAGGGAGGCTGAGTAATTGCGCCCTGAGCGTACCGCTGTTTCAAATTGACCCAATGCGAGCAATGCAAATTTAGGAGAGGCCTCCACGATACCATGTAAGGGCAAAGATTGGGTTAAGCGTTCTCTGAGTAGTTTCTGTTGTTTTGCAAATGAAGCAAGACGTTTCTCAATCGAGTTAAGGCCAGCCTCATATTCTACAAACATTCCCTCAATTTTTTTGGCATCGGATCGGGTTTTCGATGATAGTTTTTGCTGCAAACTATCGAACCGGCCTTTTAAATCCACGATAGTATTTAAGAGATTTTTAATGGCAGGATCCTTATTCGGATTCAATCCTTGAAACGTTGTAATTTTTTCATTAACTGAGTCGATCTTCAGTTGAATATCGTCCACAAATGGGAGTAATTTTTCCTGGTTTTGAGAGATGGCTGAGAAACCTGAATCCAATCGGGCAACTGAAGCCTGTAATTTTGAAACTGCGCCTATCACAACCGGATCGAGAGTACCGCCCTTGTTGACCACCCTTGTTGGCAGAAAATCTGGACGGAAGATTGAAACCGCGACTAAAGAAAGGGCGATAAGAGATATAATCAATGCGAAAATCGCGAGGCGCGATACACCGGCATTGCCTTGCGTTGTATTCGGTTCTGCACTTAAATCTTTTAAATCAAATTTGGATGGTGGACCAGTTTCTCCGGATGTCTGCTTACCTTCACTCAACACATTAGGCTGCTCAGATTTATTCAGGACAGAGCTAGACGAGTTTTGTAAAGCGGATGCCTCGTCCTCATTTAAACCGAGGTTCACCAATACCTTCTCAATTTCTTGATGTCGACTCTCCGGTATTTGTCCGCGATTTTTCCATCCTTGGACTGTCGTAACTGGAATACCTAACTTTGCAGCAGCGGGCCGAATTCCGCCCAAAAAATTAATAACCCGCTGCGCGTTCTGGAGATCGACGGGCGCGCCGTCTGGTGCGCTTTCTCTATCCATTTTCCCAATTCCCACAATCGATATCTCGAAAAATCCGAAGCATCGCTTCAAGGGTTGGTTCATTGGCAGTCAAAATACTAATCCCAGTAATATCATACAACTCGGCAGCCACGTCTTTGCTTAAGCAAACAACAACAAGACCTTTACAGAAGTCTAATAGTTCCGATCGCTTTAACAAAGCAACAAATGTACGTGCAGTCCGAGGTGAAAACAGAATGACTATATCCATTTCATTGTTTTTAAACATTTCTTCCGTACGCGTACTCAATTTCGTTGAGGGAATTGTTTCGTACAAAACAGATTTTTCAACGCCGAATCCTGCTTTATTTAAGCGACCTGCAAGATCTCCCGCAGTTACCTTAGCGGATACATGCAGCAACGGTCCATCGCGCGGATTAAGTTGATTCACAACGAGTGCAGCTAAACTCTTCACATTTCCTGCTGCACAACGCACTTCCTCAAAACCGACAGCTTCCGCTTCGCGTGAAGTTGCATCCCCAACAGCAAATGCCACAGCCCTACGCTCATCGGATGTATAAGCAAATGCGCGCACACCATTGCGTGATGTGAACAGCACGGCTTGAAAAGCGCCGATAGCTGGTGGACTTAAATTCTTGAACCGCACACTCAATAAGGGTTCGCTTATTACTTCATAACCCAACTCACACAATAATTTATAGAGTTCGGCGGCGTCTTCAGTGGGACGCGTGTTTAGGACTCTCAAACACCGTCGCGAGCAAGTCATGGGATGAAATTTGGCCCCGCTTCGGTTTTTAATTGGAGACCGGCGTCTTTGCCCATATCAATAGCATCATCAATGCTACCCTCTCGGGTCGTCGCGTGCACGATAGAACCATCAGGTTTCGCAATTAATCCTCGAAATTTAATCCAGCCCGCTTCAATATCAGCGACAGCTAATCCGGCGATTGGCGTACGGCAGGAACCATCTAGTACTGCAAGAAACGCCCTTTCCATAGCAACTTCCGTAGCGCTCTTAAAATGGTTAAGAGGTTCTACCGCGCGCAAACTTTTTTCATCGTCTGCTCTGAGCTCTAACGCGATCGCCCCTTGCCCAACTGCCGGTAAAATCATTTCAGGATCAAATAGCTGCGCAAAAACATCCATACAATCGAGGCGTTTCAATCCGGCGACGGCCAATAACGTAGCATCTGCCTGACCTTCATCTAATTTTCGAAGCCGTGTTTGCACGTTTCCGCGAAACGGTATCACCTTTAAATCTGGCCGTACCGCCAAAATTTGCGCTTGCCGTCTCAAAGATGCGGTGCCAATGACCGCACCTCTCGGCATTTCTGATAGCATACGTCTACCACGCGATATAAATCCATCCCGGGTATCTTCTCGCGGTAAAATTGGTCCTAGTATCAAACCGGGCGGAAATTTTGTCAGCATATCTTTGGCAGAATGCACGGAGATATCGATCACACGCTCCAACAATGCTTGCTCAATCTCTTTCGTAAAGAGCCCTTTGCCACCGATTGCCGCCAGGGTTCGATCTTGAATCATGTCACCGGTAGTCGAAATTTTGATTATATCAATGTCCAATTCAGGCTGATTCGCAATGAGTGCGTCACGAACTTCCTCCGCTTGCCGCATCGCAAGAGGAGAGCTGCGTGATCCAATTTTTAAAGGTGCCATTTGATTTCTCCCACACAAACTTGTTACCTCTTAAAAGCATATTTCGAAAGAGGTTTGCGCGCAGACAATCAACGCCCTACAAAATAGAAAATCATGTTGATCCTTGGAATTGAGACATCGTGCGACGAAACGGCAGCCGCCGTTGTTTCTGATGACCGCGCAATTCTTTCTAACGTTATCCTGACCCAACTGGAAGAGCACAAGCCCTTTGGCGGTGTTGTACCTGAGATCGCAGCACGCAGCCACCTTCAGAACCTTCCAAATATCATCGAAACCGCCCTTGCAGATGCTCAACTAACCTTCACTGACCTCGACGGCGTGGCCGCTACCGCGGGACCTGGCCTGATTGGTGGCGTGATGGTGGGCCTAATGGCAGCCAAGTCAATTGCATTGGTTCACCAACTGCCATTTTTTGCAATCAATCATATGGGAGCACATGCACTGACACCGCGTCTTACAGAAAATATTGATTTCCCCTATCTCGCCTTGCTCGTTTCCGGTGGGCACAGCCAATTTGTCGCGGTCGCCGGACCAAACGATCATAAGGTACTGGGCACGACTAGAGATGACGCAATTGGCGAAGCATTTGATAAATCCGCAAATTTATTGGGTCTTCCGTATCCAGGTGGACCAGAGATTGAAGCTACTGCAAAGGACGGCAATCCGACAGCATACAACCTCCCCCGCCCTTTGAGAGGACGCCCCAATTGTGACTTCTCTTTTTCGGGCTTGAAGACGGCCGTCCGTAAGCTGATCGAGCGGCCTGAAACACAATTGCAAGAAGGTTCGACCATCGCAGATATCGCTGCGTCCTTTCAAGCGGCTGCGATTGAAATTACCGCCGAACGGACCCAGCATGCAATTGAAATGTTCAAACGTATATATCCAAAAGGGAATACGTTGGTTGCTGCCGGCGGCGTCGCTTCTAATGGAGTCCTGCGCCGTGAACTTTATAATGTTACGCAGTCGAAGGATTTCCTATTTGCGGCACCTCCTGTTAACCTTTGCACCGACAATGGAGCAATGGTGGCCTGGGCGGGTATCGAGCGCTTTAAAGTCGGTGCTATGGACTCACTAGATTTTGCGCCACGACCGCGTTGGCCGCTTGACGAATTTAAAACCGCAAGCCAAGGCTAATAATTATGTCCAAAATAACAATTATCGGCGGCGGCGCTTGGGGCACTGCCTTGGCTTGCGTCGTGCGACGAAGTGGGCACGAAGCTGTAATGTGGATCCGGGAACCGGAAGTTGTAGAGTCGATTAACGCAGGCCTCGGTAATCCAATTTTTTTACCAAATACAGAGATAGAACCCGATATTGTGGCGACTGGCGATCTTACAACGGCAACGGCTAATTCGGATGCCATTTTGTTGGTAGTCCCTGCGCAATTTCTCCGAGGTGTTATCGAAAACCTAACAGCAAGCCTGCGACCTGGAACACCACTAGTCATTTGCTCGAAAGGTGTCGAACAGGGAACCTGCTCCTTAATGACAGAGGTGGTGGCGGAATCCATGGGAAACCAACCCATCGCTGTTCTGTCTGGACCAACATTTGCTCGCGAAGTTGCGGCAGGTCTGCCTACCGCAGTTACACTCGCGTGCGAGGATGAGCGTGTCGGTCAGAGGCTTATTACAACATTAGGAAGCAAGCGGTTCCGGCCCTACTACTCGAATGATACGATCGGTGCTGAAATCGGCGGCGCCGTGAAAAACGTCTTGGCTATCGCTTGTGGAATCGTGACCGGAAAGAAATTCGGTGACAACGCTCGCGCTGCCCTGATCACAAGAGGACTCGCGGAAATGGTGCGACTTGGCTTCGCGAAGGGCGCAAAGTTCGAAACCATGATGGGCCTCTCGGGGCTTGGAGACCTTACACTCACGTGTAATGGCACACAGTCACGCAATATGTCCCTTGGGATAGCCCTGGGCGAAGGACGCAGTTTATCCGCCATTCTCGCAGAACGACGATCGGTCGCGGAAGGTGTAGATTCATCTCGTTCAATGAGCGCACTCGCAAAAAGCCTTGGCGTCGAAATGCCAATTTGTGATTCTATCAACCGCATTCTGCATAATGATGAGGATGTTGACGATGTTGTAAGGGCGTTACTTCGACGACCATTTCGAACAGAGATTCAAAGGTGAATTAGCTCATTAGCGTCAATTTGTTTAACGGATTGGAACGTAATTATTCGGGGATTATCCTATGGCTCACTGGCTCATGAAATCAGAACCAGGCTCATGGTCTTGGGATGATCAGGTGCGGGATGGCATTGCAGAATGGGACGGTGTCCGCAATTTTCAAGCCGCTAACAATATGAAGGCGATGAAGAGAGGAGACAAAGCGTTCTTCTACCACTCCGTAAATGAAAAGCGCATTGTAGGTATCGTTTCCATTGCCAAAGAATATTATCCAGATCCAACGGATTTATCCGGCCGATTTGGCATGGTGGACGTTAAGGCGGTACGGCCTTTTAAAACGCCTGTCACACTGGCTCAAATCAAATCGGAACCAAAATTAGAAAATCTAGCTCTCGTTCGTCAGTCCCGGCTTTCAGTACTGCCCGTAAAACATGATGAATGGAAACTCATTTGCGCAATGGGTAAAACAAAACCGTGACGATCGTTATCTGCCATCTTGAAGACATTACTGACGGAGAGAGCTGCGGCTTTAAACATGCATTAAACGATGACGTCATCGAATTTTTCCTAGTGCGAAAAGGCGACACTGTCTACGGGTATTTTAACGAATGCCCCCATATCGGGACCCCGTTAAATTGGAAGAACAAGAATTTTTTGACTCTCGACAAAAGCATGATCGTATGTGCCACGCATGGCGCTGTCTTTCGCATTGAAAATGGGAATTGCACGGCCGGCCCTTGTGTGGGCCGGAGACTACGGCCCATTGAAATCACTTGCGAAAATGGGAATATACTATTGCACAGCCTTGGAAACATAACCCTCTAGGTGTGGCTGATCATCTATGGTTCCATCAGAAAGTCTCTAAAACTCTCAGCTAACTCAGTCACCGCAACGTTAACCAGACGATTGCCATCGGCTGGTGTAGCCAAAGATGGATCTGAAGCCATGCGCCCATCAGGAAAGAGTTTACGATAATCTTCAGGACCTTGGTAAGCGCGTTTAACCTTTGTTAGTGGGCCGAGAGCTACATGGCGCTGTTCCTCGGGATATGCGTACCAAGTAACAGCGACTTCAGAAGGCGTCGCATGATATCCCTCCGATTCTCCATACAGAGATTTCCTGAGTGCGGTCGTCTTGTGACCAGCCCACCAGTTATGCAATGCACAGCGAATATAGGGTACCGGTTCATTTAACAATCGATTGGAATTTTCACGCAGCTCCGCAAGCTCATTTTGAATTTCACTAAATGCCATTTTAACTGAATTCACATTACCGCCATGGCCGTTTACGAAGAAGATACGCTCGAAACCATGCCGGGCCAGCGATATCACGATATCTCGGACGACGATTATCATGGTTGATGGTTGGAGCGTAATGGTGCCTGTGAATGCCATATGATGTTCCGCCATACCATATGCCAAAGTTGGTGCAACATAGGCCTCAGTCACCTCGCCAATCCGTCGGCCAATGATTTCAGCTGTAAGTGCATCGGTGCCAATTAGTCCCGAAGGTCCATGCTGTTCGGTAGACCCAATTGGAACGACAATCCCTTTGTTATACTGAAGATAGGCTTCGACTTCAGGCCAAGTCGCATGTTGTAGCAACATCTTTTCCCCATTCCGCAATAGCGGCTCTCTTGTTAGCAGGCTATAAATTCTGACATTATATGTAGAGGGTCAAATCCCACAGTTGGACAAGGCTGATAAGAACACGAAACAAAATTCAGTAGGGAGTGAGCCAAGATGTCTGATCAAAATTATTTCCCGGTGCCAGACTCTACCGCAAAAGAAGCACATGTCGACAATGACAGTTACCTTGAGATGTACAAACGGTCAGTTGAGGACCCTGAGGGATTCTGGGCCGAACATGGAAAGCGGGTTGACTGGTCAAAACCGTTTTCGAAAGTAAAAAACGTCTCATACGGACCGGGCAATGTTGAGATTAAATGGTTTGAAGATGGTGAATTAAACGTTTCTTACAACTGTATTGACCGGCATCTCGAAAAGCGTGGCGACCAAACCGCAATCATCTGGGAAGGTGACGATCCGAGCGAAGATACGAAGGTTACATACCGCGAATTGCATGAAAATGTTTGCAAACTTGCAAATGTTTTGAAGACACAAGGGGTTAAAAAAGGCGACCGGGTTACAATTTACATGCCGATGATACCCGAAGCGACCTACGCTATGTTGGCATGCGCGCGGATTGGCGCCATTCATTCGGTCGTCTTTGGCGGATTTTCGCCGGATGCGCTCGCCGGGCGCGCGCAAGATTGCGAATCGAGCATCATAATTACCGCTGACGAAGGGTTGCGTGGTGGTCGCCCGATCCCTCTTAAGTCCAATACGGACGCTGCAGCTGAATTGTGCGACAAAATTCAAAAAGTCATCGTGGTCAAACGTACGGGTGGTGATATCAATTGGTTTGATGATCGCGACGTTTGGTATCACGAAGCGATGGCAGAAGCATCTGCTGATTGCCAGGCTGAACCTATGAATGCGGAAGACCCCTTATTCATTCTGTATACGTCTGGCTCAACGGGAAAGCCAAAAGGCGTGCTACATACATCGGGCGGTTATCTCGTATACGCGTCAATGACGCATCAATATGTATTCGATTACCACGATGGGGATATTTATTGGTGCACCGCGGATGTGGGTTGGGTCACTGGGCATAGCTACATCGTCTATGGGCCACTCGCAAACGGTGCCACCACGCTGATGTTTGAGGGTGTGCCAAACTATCCAGATGCGAGCCGACATTGGCAGGTCTGCGACAAGCATAACGTAAACATTTACTACACTGCCCCGACGGCCATTCGGGCACTAATGCGCGAAGGAAATGAGCCGGTTACAAAGACAAGCCGAAAATCGATCCGCCTTCTTGGCTCTGTCGGCGAGCCAATTAATCCAGAGGCTTGGCTTTGGTATTATAATGTCGTCGGTGATGGGCGCTGCCCAATCGTTGATACCTGGTGGCAGACTGAGACTGGTGGAATTTTGATAACGCCACTGCCAGGTGCAACTGATCTGAAACCGGGATCAGCAACGCGACCATTTTTTGGCATCCAGCCAGCACTTGTCGATGGAGAAGGACATCTTTTGGAAGGATCCGCAGAAGGTAACCTCTGTATCCTTGATTCGTGGCCAGGTCAGATGCGAACGGTGTTTGGAGATCATCAACGCTTCATTGAGACCTATTTTAGCACATTTCCAGGAAAATATTTTTCCGGCGACGGTTGCCGACGCGATGAAGATGGCTATTACTGGATTACCGGTCGAGTTGATGACGTTATCAACGTGTCCGGCCATAGAATGGGAACTGCGGAAGTCGAATCCGCGCTGGTGGCTCACTCTAAGGTAGCAGAAGCTGCAGTTGTAGGTGCCCCCCACGATATCAAAGGACAAGGTATTTACGCTTACGTAACCCTCAATATTGGTGAACCGACGTCAGAGGATCTCCGCGCAGAACTCGTGCAGTGGGTGCGCAAGGAAATTGGGCCTATCGCATCGCCGGATTGGTTGCAATGGGCGCCCGGTTTGCCTAAGACGCGATCAGGGAAAATTATGCGTCGTATCCTGCGCAAGATTGCTGACAACGACTTTGAGAATTTAGGCGACACCTCAACATTAGCCGAACCTGCTGTCGTTGATGACCTAATCGAAAACCGGATGAACCGGTAGACGGGCGCTTCAAAATTTTGGAAGACAGCCTGGATTAGATCCAGCAGAATTTATCAGAAATCGACACAACGGCCGGCTCGCTCCCAATCGCCGTAACGCGTTGGCTCTAGTCCTTTTGGCCCACCCACTTCCACAGGCTTCTCGCCGCTAGCTTCGGCAGCTTCCCGCCATTTCTGTCCAGCAACATCAGCCTTTTTTTCCGCTAGGGCTTTCGCATCATGGCCGCGCGGATCCGGAATATCAGAAGCATTGCCACTTGAAGGCCTAAACCGGTCTGTTACATTTTTCAACATAAACGGGATATCGCCCTTAATTCATTCATTTACAAGGTTCAAACTATCACAATTGACAATAAAACTGGATATTTCCACTAAATTTCCTTGTTTAGATCGACGGTTCGACCTAAACCGGCAGAATGTCAAATCAAGCTGGAATTCCTGCGCGCTTGGCTGCCGTCGAACTTTTAAGCGGCGTCCTCGACAATAAAGAAGCATTGGAAACTAGCCTCCAGGTTTCGAAAAATTTTAACAGCCTTACCGATTCGGATAGGGCCTTCGCCCATTTATTAATAAAGTCCTGCTTGCGGCATTTAGGTGAAATCGATCGAGCGATTGAGCTGTTTCTAAAAAAACCAATTCCAGCCAAGGCTAGTATGGTTCGGCATATTCTCCGGATAGGTGCGACACAGCTTATTGTGTTGAAGACTGCGCAGCACGCTGCAGTTGATACATCCGTTCGGCTCGCAAAAGGAACTCGATTGGCTGGATTTACTGGTCTTATTAATGCGGTTCTGCGGCGTATCTCCGAATTAGATAATCTTAAAAAAGCAGAAGCCGCACGATACAACACCCCTGGATGGTTATTCGAAAGCTGGGAAAAGGAGTATGGCTTCGAGAGTGCAAAAGATATCGCAGTTGCGCACCTCACTGAACCGGCGCTCGACCTAACCGCTCGAAAGGCACCAAACGATCTCGCAAAGAAATTAAATGCAACTCTACTCCCCACACAATCGGTTCGCCTTGATTCCGCAAGCAACGTTACAGCTATAGATGGTTTCCGAGATGGCGGTTGGTGGGTGCAAGACGCCGCCGCAGCTTTACCAGCACGATTATTGCCCACACCATCGGGTAAACGTGTATACGACCTTTGTGCAGCGCCTGGAGGTAAAACAGCTCAACTCGTCTCTGCCGGCGCGAAGGTCACTGCCGTTGACCGGTCAGACAAACGATTGGAGATAATGAGGCACAATCTAACAAGGCTCGGTATGACGATAGAACTACACTGTACCGACGTGTTGTCATGGCAACCAAAGAAGCTTGCTGATGCAGTATTATTGGATGCGCCTTGTTCGGCTACCGGTACAATCAGAAGGCATCCAGACATTACTCTTTTAAAATCGCTTGCCGATGTACGCCGTCTGGCCAAATTACAATCAGAGTTGATCAATGCGGCGGCGAATTTGGTTCGGCCTGGAGGCCATTTGATCTATGCCGTTTGCTCACTGCAACCCGAAGAGTGTCAAAGGGTCGTTAACAAATTTCTTTTAACTAACAAACAATTTAAGCGCGATCCGGTTACTCCACAAGAAATCGATGCAGTCAGCGAATTCATTACGCCGGCTGGAGATTTACGAACGCTACCGAGCCATTGGAAAGCATGGGGCGGATTGGACGGTTTTTTCGCCGCGCGGATAAAACGGTCACCTCTCCCTTAAGGCTTAGAGACCGCTTGCCTGTAATGGCTCCAACGCATAGGTAAAGAGCATGGATAAAAAAATAAAAATTGCCCCATCGATACTTTCAGCAGACTTTGCGAAACTCGGCAAGGAAGTTGAAAATATCGATGCTGCCGGAGCGGATTACATCCATATCGACGTGATGGACGGGCATTTCGTTCCGAACATCACTATTGGCCCTGCGGTGGTAAAGGCACTTCGTCCACACAGCAAAAAACCTTTTGATGTGCACTTGATGGTTGCCCCAGTCGATCCGTATATCAGCGCCTTTGCGGAAGCTGGAGCGGATATAATAACGATACACGCAGAGGCTGGACCACATACCCACCGAACTATTCAAAGTATAAAGAACCTTGGCAAAAAAGCAGGGCTTTCATTGAATCCGGCTACGCCGGCAAGCGTAATTGACAATCTTATCGATCAACTGGACCTCATCCTTGTTATGACGGTTAATCCCGGTTTCGGCGGCCAGAAGTTTATTGAAAACCAGATTGAAAAAATACACGCAATAAGGCGTCGAATTGACGAAACGGGGCTTGCGATTGATTTAGAAGTCGATGGCGGTATCGACGCGTTGACAGCAAGGCGGGTTGTCACTGCAGGTGCTGATGTCTTGGTCGCCGGCACCGCCTCATTCCGCGGCGGTGTTGCATGCTATAAGGACAATATCAGTCAATTACGCGCCTCACACTAAAGGACGTCGACTATGGCGGTTATCGATCGGCTTCGGATTTTTTACCGCCGTATCCACCGTAATAGCTTGACGGCGGTCTTCCGCTCGCCGGTTTACTCGCTTTCTCTTTATCGGCCAACGCCAAAGGCTTTAAGATTTGCGCCGAAGCCGACAGTTACTGGCGATAAAATTCGAGGTGAGAGTATTTTAAGTGGACAATTTAATTTTGGGGAGATTGGGGAACTTACATCGATTGACCCTTGGGTCGCAGATCACCCAAATAACCAAGTAACTAATGCTTTGCATACCTTTGAGTGGCTTAACGATGTCTCAGCTATTACTGATATTGAGATGGCGAAGCGGCGCATCCGGTCCTTGGTCAACGATTGGATGCTTTTAAATTCGAGATGGTCGGCTCCTGCATGGGAAGGCCCGGTCTTGGCAGCACGAATTGCAATTTGGCTTGAATATTACGACCAATATTTTGCAAACAGTAGCCGGGCATTTAGGACACGCCTCCTGCGCCAGATCGTTATCCAGCTTGTTCATCTGAATCGTTCATTTAAATTTGAGTTGGAAAGTACCGAAAGATTTATTGCCTTAAAGGCGTTACTTTATGGTGCCATATGCCTTCCTAATAAGGAAAAGAAACTCCGCTACTTTATTGGAAAGCTGGAAAATGAAATCGAGCGACAAATCTTAGCAGACGGCGGCCACTTTTCTCGTTCACCTTTTGAACAAAAAGTCGTTCTGCAAACATTGATTGATATTCGCAATGTATTCATTGAAGCCCAAAACCCTGTACCGGACAGTCTTCAGCGGGCAATCGACCGCATGACTCCTATGCTCCGTTTTTTCCGCCATCAAGACGGGGGCCTCGCCCTCTTTAATGGAAGTAGAGAAGAAGACGCGAAATCAATCGATTCAACGCTAATCCAAGCGGATACACGCGGGCCGCCACCACGTAGTGCCCTTGATTCAGGCTTTGAAAGATTACTTTCAGGACGGCTGCTAGTGCTGGCAGATACTGGTTCTCCAGCAAAGCCATTTTGCGGCGGGGGCGCACATGCAGGAACCTTAAGCATTGAGGTGAGCGTAGGCCAGGAACGCATGATCGTTAATTGCGGATCCGCCATTGACTCCGAACCAGCTTGGCAAATGGTGCAACGGATGACAGCGGCACATTCCACATTGTCTGTGGAAGACCGAAACTCGAGTGAAATTCTTAGTAATGGTGATATAGGAAGAAGCGCCCGGATAATTACCCACAACCGACAGGATACCGAAACAGAACTTTGCTTTGAAGCTTCACACGACGGGTATCGGCCGTTGTTTGAGCTCGAACATTCGCGCAAAGTCGAAGTACTTAGAAATGCAGAGAGTGTAAGAGGAACCGAAATTATTTCGGCGCCTGGTAAATTCAGATTTGCTGTTCGATTCCATCTACACCCAACGGTCGCAGTCTCTCTTGCACAAGGGGGGTCTTCAGCACTTTTAAAGCTCAAAAAGGGTGGAGGGTGGAGGTTCTATGCATCCGGCGCGGACATGCAAATTGAGGACAGTATTTATCTTGGCAGTGGTAAGCCAAAGAGAACCAACCAAATCGTGCTAACCGGATACAAAATTGATCGGTCAATGGTGGTCGAATGGTTGATCGAACCGATGTCCTAAAGTGTCCAATATCTATAGTCTCGAACGTCTTCGTTATTCCGCCAAATACCTTTTATATCAGCAATTAGGCCACCTTTTCTCAAAACATCAACGAAAGGAAATTCATAATACGGCGCGTGAGCCACACATCCGACAACGCAATCGACATTTGTAGGCAATTCATCGAGTAATTCTATACTGTACTCGCTAAGTGCTTCTGTCGCATTTGCAAGCGGGTCATGCACAAGCACGGTAAAACCATTTGCGCTTAATCTTGAGACAACGTCTCCCACTTTTGAATTACGTATATCTGGTACGTTTTCCTTAAATGTTATCCCCAAAATAAGAGCGGTAGAACCTGGTTCTAAGTTTTCGGAAATTCGGTCCGCAACATAAACAGCCATGGCATCATTCGTAGCTCGACCCGACAAAAGAACCGTAGGATCAACACCCACCAAATTTGCCGCATGTGCAAGATAATAAGGGTCGATACCAATACAGTGGCCACCTACAAGGCCAGGTGTAAAGGGCAAGAAATTCCATTTTGTGTTTGCAGCTTCCAAGACATCATAGACCGACACACCCAACCGCCCAAAGACCTGCGTAATCTCGTTCATAAATGCGATATTTATATCACGTTGCGCATTCTCGATTACTTTAGCCGCTTCCGCGGTCCGGATGTCTTTTGCTACAAAAATTTTTCCACCGTTCATACTGCCATAGACTGCGGCAAGCTGCTTGGCTACATCTCTAGTTTGGCCCGCCACTATTTTTACAATCTTATCAATGGTATGCACGGTGTCGCCGGGATTGATACGCTCTGGAGAATAACCCAGCCAAAAATCTTTACCGCATACTAGTCCCGACGCCTCCTCAAGAACAGGACCACAAATCTCTTCTGTTACCCCAGGGTAAACCGTGCTCTCGAAAACGATTATCGCGCCTTTTTGAATGATTCCCCCAACAAGTTCGGCCGCACCGACCAAAGAACCAAGGTCTGGCCTATTAGATAGGTCGACCGGCGTCGGCACGGCAATAATAAAAATGTTGGCCGATTTCAATTCGACAGGGTCGTCGCTATAAGTAATCGAAGCACGGTTTAATGCTTCGGCATCTAATTCATTGGTTCGATCAAACCCATCCCGAAGTTGTATGATTCTTGCCGGGTCTTGGTCATATCCAGTGACTCGAAACATCTTAGATAGAGCTACTGCCAGCGGCAGCCCCACATAGCCTAATCCTATCACCGCTATTTTATGATCTGAGCTCATTTCGAAACCAAAACGAAACCCCTAAAAAAAAACCAACTACACGAGCAGTAATCGAATTTCCCCATTATTCCAAACTGCCCCTTTCTTAACCAAGGTAATAAAACAACTCTTGACGTTCATTGAGTGAACGCATTAGTGTTCATGGTATGAACATTATCTGTTTTTAAAAATGCCCCAATCTCGACACCAAGACAATAACTTAGATCACGAAACCGAGATCGTTCTAGAACTTCTAAATGTAGTACATGAGAACAATGATCTCACTCAACGATCGATGGCGAGTGAACTCGGCATCGCACTCGGCATGGCAAATACCTACCTAAAACGATGCGTTCGCAAGGGTTATATTAAAGTTAGCCAAATACCCTCTAATAGATACAGTTATTACCTAACACCGAAGGGATTTAAGGAAAAATCCAGACTGACAGCAGAGTATTTATCCTCTTCATTCACATTTTTTAGACGCGCAAAAGATCAGTGCCTTGAATCTTTGAGGTACGCAGAGGCTCGCGGTTGGAACCGCATTGCCTTGGTCGGTATCAGTGACCTAGCGGAAATTTTTACGCTTTGCGCAATTGAGCATTCCATTGTTTTAGTCGGCATCCTTGATAGCGATAGCAAAAAACCAACTTTTGCGGGTCTCAAAATCGCTCCAGCGCATGATGAATTAGAGCCACTCGATGCGCTTATAATTACGGACGCAGTCAACCCACAACAAACCTTCGACACTTTAAAAGCTAAATTTCCTTCTGACAGGATCTTAACAATACCCGTTCTCGGAATTTTGCGCGATGCACCAGCTGAATTGGAGCCAACACAATGATGCGTTGGTATGTAGCATACACGCAACCTGGCAGAGAAAGTCTCGCTGCCGGCCAGCTTAGTGCGCAGGGATTTAAGACTTACCTTCCACAATACCGGAAGACGATTCGTCATGCGCGAAAAGTGAAAAATATAAGTACACCATTATTTCCCCGCTACCTTTTCGTGAAAATTGACCTCGATCGTAATCGTTGGCGCTCTGTTAATAACACGCGTGGTATATCCTACCTCTTGACCATGGGGGATGAACCTTCAGCAGTCCCATCAGGTATCGTTGAGGAGATTCAATCTCGTGAATCTTCAGAGAAGCTCATCGAGTTGGAGCCGTATATCCCGTATGGCCCTGGGGATAGTCTAGAAATCACTGCCGGTGCCCTTTCTCGCCAAGTCGGAAATTTTATCCGCGTCGATACGGATCAGCGGATTGTGATGTTGCTGCAGTTATTGGGTCGAGAGTTAGAAGTCCGGCTGCAGCCAGAAGATGTACAAGCATATGCTTAAGGTGCGTGGCTCTTCCTGCTAACTGCAGTTATAAATCATTTATGATTTGGATAATTCCCATATCCGTAATTGTCGCGGTGCTCTCGTATATCTTGACGGGAGTAACACTCAAATTCTTGAGACGACGCGCAATTTTGGACCATCCTAATGAAAGAAGCAGTCATACTGTACCCATTCCGCGGGGTGGCGGCATTCCGATTGTTGGTATCACAATATCTCTTTGGATAATACCTATCGATGGCAATGAATTTGGTTCTATCGAAATTCTTTTGGTCGGTGCGATTATGCTTGCGGCGATCTCTTGGCTCGACGACCTCAAACCGCGTTCTCCAGCGTTGCGTTTGGCAGTACAGGTAATTGCTGTAGGCCTTGGAATTTACTCTTTCCCGGCTGATGCAACTCTTTTTGGCAATATCCTTCCACAATGGATCGAAGTTTGCACAATCGGGTTAGCATGGCTTTGGTTCATCAACCTATTTAATTTTATGGATGGCATCGACGCCATCTCCAGCGCACAGACAATTGGAATTTGCCTAGGTCTTATTGTTTTAGGCTTGGTTCTAAAAGCATCACCGGTGCCGATTTGGTATCCTGCTTCACTTTGCGCAGCATTTATTGGGTTCGCCTTTTGGAATTTGCCACCCGCAAAAATATTTTTGGGTGACATAGGCAGTATTACAGTTGGATTTCTATTGGGATGGCTCCTGCTACAACTCGCCTATTCGGGATATATCGTATCGGCCATTATATTGCCGCTCTATTACCTTACGGACGCCACCGCAACATTATTGATACGAGGCGCCAGAGGCGAAAAAATTTGGCAGGCTCATAAAGAACACTTCTATCAGCAAGCAGTTCAACTCGGAAAGAGTCACTTAAAAGTGAGTGCGATGATCTTAGGCACAAACGTCGTACTAGCCGGTTTAGCCATATTTGCGATCAACTATCCTATTACCTGTCTGACTTTGGCGTTTCTTATTGTGGGACTTTTAATACATAGGCTGATGAAATGAAGGTACTCGTTACCGGAGGATCGGGCTTCGTCGGACAAGCTCTTACTCCAAAGCTTAAGGAATATGGACATTTGGCAATTACAGTAGGCCGGCGGGAATTTGGAGAATTGGGACCAAATACCAATTGGCTTCCTTATTTGGACGGCATTGATGCGATTGTACACCTAGCTGCCCGCGTTCATGTGATGACCGATAAGACAGCCGATCCAGCTGCAGAGTTTCAACGAGTAAATGCGCAAGGCACTGGGGCTTTAGCCGAAGCCGCAGTGGCAGCGGGTGTAGGCCGCTTTATTAATCTAAGCTCAATTAAGGTCAACGGAGATTCAAACGAAACACCGTTTACCTCCGTCGACATTCCGGCACCACAGGATCCGTATAGCGTCTCTAAATGGGAGGCTGAGCAAACATTAAATTCATTTGGTAATTCACTCGAGCTCGTCACTTTACGACCTCCGCTAGTGTACGGAGCCGGGGTAAAAGGCAATTTCCTCAAATTAATCAATTTAATTTCTCAAAATTGGCCGCTGCCGTTAGCGAGTGTCAGGAACAAAAGAAGTTTTATTTCTTCGGTCAACCTAGCTGATGCGATTTGTTGGGCTTTGTCCGCGCAGCCCGGTGTTTATCTGCCAAGCGACGGAGACGATAAATCCACACCAGAAATAATTACAGCTATCGCGGAAGCCTTTGGCCGCCGCCCTAGATTGTTCAATTGCCCAGTGGCTTGGCTTCGAATCGCGGGGCTTTTAGCGGGAAAGTCTGATGCTATTCAGCGTTTGACCGGCTCTCTAACTGTCGATAATGCACTACCCGGGTGGTGTCCTCCACAATCCTTCAAAGCCAGTATTATCCAAACCATTCAATGGTATCAGTACCGTTAAATTGTAGCCCAGCAAATGATTTTGTTGGAAGACCTAAATCATTCGAGACCGGAAGCTTGCCTCGGCTCGGGCACGGGACTATGAAAGCTTGAATGAACCCAATCCCAAAGCTTAATAGAGCACGTATCGCCTTTTGCCACGACCTGATTATGGCCGGGATTTCTCTCCCGTTGTCTTTGTATCTGCGTGTCGGCGAATTGTTTGGGTTTTATAGCGGCCAATATTTTTTAGACATGAGCCTACTTTTTGTAGCCATTGCCGCCCCAATATTCTTGTACTCCAATATGTATCAGGGCATTTGGCGCTATGCCTCTGTTGAGGATTTAGCCGCAATTACAAAGGCGGTCACCCTTGCTATTTTGATATTCGTTCCGGTTCTCTTCTTATTCACACGCTTAGAACAAGTCCCGAGATCTTTGCCAATAATTCAGTGGTTCGTTTTAATGGCGCTTCTAGGTGGACCGCGGTTCCTTTATCGAATTTTCAAGGACCGCAGACTTGAGTATGTCCTAAGCCGCACAGATCATCGCAGGGTTTCGGTAATGTTAATTGGTGCGGGTGATGCAGCAGAGCTATTCATTCGGCAGCAAAATCGGGACAAGGATGCACCCTATCAAGTGACAGGGATCGTTGATGACAAAGGTGGGCGGATCGGCCGCTCAATTCACGGCGTCCCCATCTTAGGAAGTATTGAACAATTAGAATCATTGCTTAAAGAGAAAGGACGGGCGAAACCCCAACGGATTATTCTAACTCAAACAGATTTAGATGGTTCCGAAGTTCGTAATATACTCGACGTCGCGGAACGTTACGGATGCTCACTATCGCGTCTTCCTCGGATCACAAAACTAGAATCGGGCTTAGCGAACAAAATTGAAACGCAACCTATTGCGGTGGATGATTTACTGGGAAGACCACAAAAAACGCTTGATCGGGACGCGATGCAAGCACTTATCAGCCACAACAACGTACTGGTGACTGGTTCTGGTGGGAGCATTGGTAGTGAACTTGTTCGTCAGATTATTGCACTGAAGCCCACATCGATAACCTTATTCGACAATTCGGAGTATCAACTATACCAAATAAACCAAGAAATTACTGAGACCTTTCCAAATATTCCACGCTATGCGGTATTGGGAGATGTACGAGACGGAACCCGTATTGAACAAATATTTAAAAGGCGTAAGCCACAACTCGTATTCCACGCCGCGGCATTGAAGCATGTTCCAATGGTGGAGCAAAACCCTATGGAAGGCGTGCTAACCAACGTTATAGGAACCCGCAATATAGCAGACGCATGCGCCCGGCATAATGTCGAAGCAATGGTGTTAATTTCCACAGACAAAGCCGTAAATCCAACAAACATCATGGGTGCGACGAAACGTATCGCAGAGAGTTATTGCCAGGCATTAGACTTATATTCGCTACAAGATATTGGCACACGTTACGTCACCGTCCGATTTGGAAATGTTCTTGGTTCGACTGGTTCCGTCGTCCCATTGTTTCAGCGTCAACTTTCGGCTGGAGGCCCGCTAACAGTTACACATAAAGATGTGACACGATACTTCATGACCACGAAGGAAGCGGTCGAACTCGTTCTGCAAGCCACTGCCCTCGCAACTTCCGACACCGAGACGACCGGGCGAATTCACGTACTTGAAATGGGGCAACCCGTCCGAATTTATGACCTTGCAGAACAAATGATCCGTTTAGCCGGGCTTCAGCCATTAACTGATATTGATATAGAAATCATCGGCCTTCGACCCGGTGAAAAGCTTTACGAAGAACTCCTACACGACAAAGAGGCTTTGTTGACTACGTCAAATCCTAGTCTGCTGCTCGCCGAAGCTAGAACAGGAGATCTCGAACCGCTTCGGAATGCTATAAATCAATTAGCAGAATTTGCGCGCAATCGGCGGAGCGAAGATACGTTAAAGTTGATTCAAACATTGGTTCCCGAATATGAACCAGACGCAACCACCAAAGCCACAAACAGCTAATTTCCAAAATTATGCCTGGATAGAGTAAAATGGCAGAAATTAAGATTAAACGAGCCTTGCTTTCCGTCACTGACAAGACCGGACTTGCAGAGTTCGCGCAATTTTTACACGACAGCGGTGTCGAATTAATATCGACAGGAGGAACAGCAAAAACGATTGTCGACGCTGGCCTTCCCGTCGTGGAGGTTTCTGAGTTCACAAGTTCACCAGAAATCCTCGGGGGCCGCGTAAAGACTTTACATCCTAAAATTCACGGTGGAATTTTAGCTCGACGCGATCATAACGGCGATCAGTCTGAAATGGAAGAAAATGACATTGCACCGATTGATTTGATTGCCGTTAACTTATACGCCTTCGAAGAAACCGTCCGAGGAGGCGGGGATTTCCAGACATGTGTCGAAAACATAGATATTGGTGGCCCAGCACTGATACGTGCGGCGGCTAAGAACCACCAATTCACAACGATTGTCATTAATCCATCACAATATCAGAGTGTTATGATTGATATGGAAACCCATGCGGGCGGCACAACAGAAAAACTTCGAAAAAACTTAGCCGCAACGGCATATGCGAGAACTTCAGCGTATGATGCAGCGATTGCAACTTGGTTTAGTAAGCAAGTCGAAGAACCGTATTTAGAATTCTTTGCCATTGGCGGTCAACTGCAGCAAAAACTGCGTTATGGAGAGAATCCCCATCAAACTGCAGCTTTCTATTCGTCCTCTGAATTTCGGCCGGGTGTATCCACTTCCAATCAAATCCAAGGTAAGGATCTCAGCTATAATAACCTGAATGATACCGACGCGGCATTTGAATTGGTCGCCGAATTCGACGAACCAGCTTGCGCCATTATCAAACATGCGAACCCATGCGGTGTTGCCGTTGCCGCCACGCAGGAGGAAGCTTTCCGCAATGCCCTAGCTTGCGATCCAGTAAGCGCATTCGGCGGTATCATTGCGCTAAATGGAGCCTTGGAGGTATCGACCGTGCAGGCACTGGATAAGCTCTTTGTGGAAGTCATTGTTGCCCCCGAGGCTACTGACAAGGCAATTGAGCTCATATCGGGGAAAAAAAACCTGCGGCTCCTGCTAACCGGCCTGTTGCCAGACCCAACTGAATTGGGGCAAACAATCAAACAAGTTGCGGGTGGGTTCCTTGTGCAGGGACGAGACAATGCGCGCACCACGGAAGCCGACCTAAACGTTGTTACCAAACGAGCTCCGACCAGAGCCGAAATTGCCGATCTATTATTTGCCTTTACAGTTGGTAAGCATGTTAAATCTAACACGATTGTTTATGCACGAGACCGTGCCACAGTAGGCATTGGTGCCGGCCAGATGAGCCGTGTCGACGCGGCTCATATCGCTGCTCGAAAAGGCTCCGAACATGCAGGTACAATACCTTGCGTTGCCGCATCAGATGCCTTCTTCCCATTCGCAGACGGCTTTCTTTCCGCAGTTGAGGCAGGGGCAACGGCTGTTATTCAGCCTGGTGGCTCAATTCGAGATGATGAAGTTATCGCGGCAGCGGATGAAGCAGGCGTTGCGATGGTCTTTTCTGGGATACGTCATTTTCGCCATTAGAAAATATTCGACCATTACACTTTTGTTTAATCAAATGATCTGTACTACTTTGTTGCAACCATAGACTTTGTTCGAATAAAACATCCGCAACGATGAAGCCCGCACCCTTCAAATATCACCACGCAACAAACTTTAATGAGGCGGCGTCGCTAATAAGCGAACTTGAAAATGCCCGTGTTCTGGCAGGTGGCCAGTCGCTGATGCCAATGATGAACATGCGCTACGTCATGGTCGACCACCTTATCGACTTAAACGACGTTACAGAACTCGCTGGCATAGATGCGAGTGGTTCTCGAGCCACGATCAAGGCAATGACCCGCCAATGCGATATTCTTTCGTCAGACAAACTCAAGAATAAAGCACCCATCTTTAAAGAGGCACTCATTCAGGTTGGGCACATTCAGACGCGCAATCGCGGAACGATTGGCGGGAGCCTGTCGCACCTTGATCCAGCCGCGGAACTTCCGGGGCTCGCCGCCCTTCACGACGCTCAAATAACAATTTCGAAGAAAAACTCGACAAGAGCCGTGTCTATGTCGGAGTTCGCTCTCGGTTATATGACGCCATGCACGGAACCGGATGAGATCATCTCGGAGATTTCTTTTGATTTTTGGCCAGAAGGTCACGGCTATGACTTTCGAGAGTTTGCACAACGTCACGGCGACTTTGCTATCGTAGGCGTCGGCACACTCATTTCGTTAGCTGCCAATGGCAGTATCGAACGGGCGGCGTGTGTCTTGGTGGGTATCGACTATCAACCAATCCGCCTTCCGGACGTGGAAGCTTCTCTCATTGGGGAAATGCCATCGGACGGATTATTTACAGCAGCCGGCAAACTAGTACGAGAGCGCGGCATGTTGGAAGACGCGATGATCCCAGAGAATTATCGAAAACAATTGTCAGACGTTTTATTACGTAGATCGCTGAAATCGGCGGCGGAACGGGCTAATGGAGGCCAATATGACTGATCCGCAGCTCCACGATGTTACGCTAACTGTCAATGGAAAAAGCTACACGGAAACGGTAGAAGCACGGTGGTCGCTGGCCGATTTTCTGCGGCACAAACTGGGCCTTACCGGCACACATCTTGGCTGTGAACATGGGGTCTGTGGGGCGTGTACCATATTGCTAGAGGGCCGGTCCGTTCGTGGCTGTCTTACCTTAGCCGTTCAAGCTAATGGGAAAGCTGTCGATACTGTCGAAGGGTTGGCACCATCCAAAACCGAGCTTAATACACTTCAAGAAGCATTTTGGGAGCATCACGGCCTACAATGCGGATTTTGCACGCCTGGTATATTAATGACTTTGACAGAGTTTCTCCGGGATACACCCGATCCCACAGAAGCTGAGGTGCGTGAAGCACTTTCAGGAAATATTTGCCGATGCACAGGGTACCAAGGGATCGTCAACGCCACCATGGATGCGGCAAAGAAACTGCGAACTAATAGCAACGGATAGGTCAATGTCCACCCATCTCGTTGGCCAGCGTATAAAGCGCATTGAAGATCCAAATTTATTGAGTGGGCGCGGCCAGTTTGTCGACGACCTGAAATTACCAAACATGTTGCACGCAGCATTTATGCGTAGTCCGTTGGCACATGCGCGAATCACCTCGATCGACGTAACCGAAGCGTCTTCTATGCCGGGTGTCCACATGGTGTGGACGGCACAAAACCTCCCCTCAAGCATGCGTGGCCGGCGTTTACTACTGCAAGTACCCAATCCCGCAATACGTCATCCCTTTACGCAAGAACCTCTCGCCTCCAAGGAGGTTTGTTTTGTTGGCGAACCTGTCGCTGTAGTCGTAGCAGAGAGCCGGCATCTAGCGGAAGACGCATGTGAACGCATTGTTGTCGAATATGAAGCGTTGCCAGTCTCAGCAGATTGCGAGGCCGCCATTAAACCAGGTGCAGGAATTTCCCACACTAACATAGAGGATAATATTGCCGCTCAATTCACCCTTGATTTTGGTGACGTCGATGCAGCTTTTCGAGATGCACCGCATATTTTTCAAGATCGATACTTTCAACATCGCGGTACAGCGAACCCAATGGAAGGGCGCGGTATTATCGCCGCCCATGACCCAATTTCTAATAACTTTACGGTTTGGTCTGCAACGCAATCACCTTTCATTATTCGCCGTGCCCTAGTTGACATGTTCCAAGTAGAAGAAAGTGCCATTCGTGTCATCGCGCCCAAAGACGTCGGTGGCGGATTTGGACCGAAGGGAATGTCCTATCCAGAAGACGTCGTATTACCAGCGTTGGCCCAAGATCTCGGCCGTCCGGTCAAATGGATAGAAGACCGACGAGAACATTTCCTAACAACAACGCAAGAACGCGACCAAATTTGGGATGTTTCCATCGCTGTCGACAATGATGGCAAAATCTTAGGGCTACGAGGGCGGCTAGCCCATGATACAGGTGCTTACCTCCCTTGGGGAATCATCACGCCCTATATTTCGACCACAACTATCGCCGGCCCCTACATCGTTCCCACCTTTAAGTTTGACACTACCGTCATTTTTACAAACAAGCCACCAACCACACCACTCCGCGGTGCTGGACGGCCCCAGGCAGTTTTTGCCATGGAACGTACACTCGACCTAGTTGCCGAGAAGCTTCATTTAAACAAAGCCGAAATTCGGAGACGAAATCTGATTCCGGCGAGTTCAATGCCATATCAGATGGGTTTGATTTTCCGAGACGGTGCGCCTGTTGTTTATGACAGTGGCGATTATCCTGCGTGCCAAGCGATGGCACTGGAAGGTTGTGACTACACTGGGTTTGCAATGCGCCAAAAGGCCGCCCGAGCCGAGGGACGGTATATTGGCATTGGGATTGCCAATGCTGTCGAAGGTACTGGGCTCGGACCGTTTGAAGGAGCGACAATCAAGGTTATGCCATCCGGCCGAGTTGCGCTAAAAACCGGCGCAGCACCACAAGGTCAGGCCCACCATACCACACTTGCTCAGCTTTGCGCTGAAGAACTCAATATCTCTATCGACAAAATTGACGTTCTTACAGGAGACACAAACGCAGTCTCTCTGGGAGTTGGAACATTCGCCAGCCGTATAGCTGTAAATGCCGGCTCATCGGTACACCTTGCCACTCGAACGGTGTATGGCAAACTCATGAAACTCGCAGCAGCCGTCCTACAAGTTGGTGAAGATGACCTCGAGATGGAGGAAGGTGAAATACGAATAACCGGGGAACAGGGTGACAGTGTGTCGTTTTCCGATCTTGCAACCATGATGAATGGTGTACCAGGTTTTAAGTTACCGGACGGTATTGAAGCGGGACTAGAGGCGACGCATTACTTCCAGCCAAGCCAAGCAGCTTATGCAAATGGCAGCCACGTTGCAGTGGTAGAGGTCGATATTGAAACCGGCGAGGTCAAAATTCTTCGATACGTTGTCGCACATGACTGCGGAAATTTAATAAATCCAATGATCGTCGACGGACAGGTTCAAGGCGGTGTCGCGCATGGTATAGGCAATGCTTTGTTGGAACATCTATACTATGATGAAAATGCTAATCCGCTAACCACAACATTTGCTGAATATTTATTGCCGACCGCCGAATTGGTTCCCAACGTAGAAATATTACACTTGGAATCGCCAAACCCAAATAATCCACTTGGCGTTAAGGGAGCAGGTGAAGGTGGCACGCTTCCCGCTGCTGCTGTCATCGCCGCCGCGATTGACGACGCACTTTCATCCTTTGGTGTTCGTTTCAAAGACGCGCCTATTAGACCGCATCAGATTGTGGCGGCGGTCAAAGGATCGACCAACTAATTTTCTAATATGGGGTTTCAAAAATGAACAAACCCGGAATACATAGCGACCTGATCATATTCGACGGGCTCATCGTATCGAATTGGGGACGTGAAATTTTCGAAAATATGCGCGAGGGCGGCCTAACTGGTGCCAACTGTACGTGTTGCGTCTGGGAAAACTTCTCTGACACTATGCGCAATATTTCCAAATGGAAGTATTGGATAGATCAGAACGACGATTTGCTTTGCCAAGCCTATTCGATCGCCGACATCAGACAGGCAAAAGAAGATGGTAAAACAGCTATCGTTTTGGGTTTTCAAAATGTTTCCGCATTTGAAGACCAAATTGGATATGTTCGCCTCTTTAAGGAGCTCGGCATCGGCATCGTACAAATGGCATACAACACCCAAAATTTAATAGGCTCCGGGTGTTATGAATCAACTGATAGTGGTTTATCCGATTTTGGGAGGGAGATAGTGGCCGAAATGAACCGCGTCGGCATAATGTGCGATCTGTCACATGTTGGTGCGAAAACATCAGATGACGTCATTCATGCATCCACGAAACCTGTCTGCTATTCACACATTGCGCCAGCCGGATTGAAAGAGCACCCAAGGAACAAGACTGACGCTCAAATTCGAACAATCGTTGAAAAAGGCGGATTTGTGGGGGTTACGATGTTCCCACCATTTCTTGCCCGCGGTACTAATTCGACGGTAGAAGATTACGTCGCGGCTATGGAGTACGTAATCAATATAGCTGGTGAGGATGCGGTCGGATACGGCACCGACTTCACACAAGGTTACGAAAAGCCTTTCTTTGAATGGATAACCATGGATAAAGGCTATGCTCGCAAGCTTACTGAATTTGGCGAGATCATCAGTTTGTCTGGCATTGAGCGCATTGGAAAAACTGGTAACCTGACCGTCGCAATGGAAAAATGTGGTTGGAAAGCCAATCGTATTGCGAAGGTGATGGGTGAAAATTGGCTACGCGTCCTAAAGGACGTTTGGGGCAAATAGGCGCTCCACCTTCAGCTAACGGATTAAACGATTTGCTCATACAAATTTTGGCCATTCGTGCCAATAATGTTACTTCGCCTAGCCCAACGGGAGGCGAAAACTACTTTTTATGATGAAGCATGCGCGAAATGACAGCAGGAGCCAGAAGTGAAACTGCCCCACCATGGCCGATTTGATTATTCGGCAATTGTTGAACGTCCAGACTATTCATGGCCCGATGGTAAACGCTTGGCGGTTCATGTTGCCACCAACCTTGAACACTTTGCCTTCGGTGAGGGTATAGGACACACGCCTACAGAGCCGGGACCACCACCCGACCATCGAAACTATGCATGGAGGGATTACGGCCTCCGTGTCGGGATTTGGCGTATTTTGGATCTATTAGATGATCTAGAGTTACCAGCCAGTCATCTGACCAACAGTGTAGTTTATGATTACGCTCCGCAAATAATGGATAGGATCCGTACCCGTAATGACGAAATTGTGGGCCATGGACGCACGAATTCCGAACGTCAAGCCGACTTTGCCGAAGCCGATGAAGCCGAACTGATCCGCGAAGCCACGGAGATCATCAAACAACATGAAGGGAGGCCGCCCCGGGGTTGGATGAGCCCTTGGATCTCAGAAAGCGATGTAACGGCTGATTTATTAAAGGAAAATGGATACACCTACATAATGAATTGGCCTTGTGATGATCAACCTTTCTGGATGCGGACGCGCGCAGGTCCTATACTTCAGGTTCCATATCCCGTAGAAATTAATGACTCTCCTGCCCACCTGAATCGCCGCCACACCGCATCGCAGTTCGCTGAAATGGCAATGGACCAGTTCGATGTCATGATCGAACAGGCAGAAAAACAGCCTCTTGTTTTGAGCTTAGCCCTCCATACATTTGTGGTTGGGCAGCCATTCCGCTTTAAGCACCTGCAACGTATTTTGGAGTATTTCGTCGATCATCCGAAGAGAGACTTGGTTTGGTTCGCACGACCAGGAGAAATTGCCGATTATGTGTCTGGACTTAAGCCCGGAATTGTCCCAGGCAGCGAAGAACTTTAGCTAAAGGAAATTTGCTCGATGCAGTTGCGGCAATCTAAACCTATAACAGCTGCTCCGCGAATTTTTGACGATTGGGTGCGTGGAAAAATTGCTTGGAAAAGAGCAACGATCGATAAATCTGACTACTTCATAACTATTCCCTCTGAAGTCCAGAACGAGATTTCTGTCTTCGTTGACACACTGAGAGCGAATCCAATGGAGACGGTCGTTTTGACACCTGGAGATTATGAGCTGGGGCAAACCAAAAACTTCATTAAGGGCGTCCGGCATCGGTTGGATGCTGGTGTTGGATTTGTCGTGCTGGATCGCCTCTCCATAGAAAAGTTCAACAAGTCGGAGTTGAGGGCGATCTATTGGGTGTTAAGTAGCCTTATCGCTCGTCCCGTAGCGCAATCATTTGACGGAACCTTATTGTACGATGTCATTGACACTGGCAAAAAAAAGGGACCTAAAGTTCGCGCTGATGTAACAAGTGCAGAATTAGATTTTCATACAGACTATAGCTACAATAGACCTCCGCGCTATTTTGGACTCCAGGCACTACGAACAGCCAAACGCGGAGGCAGGAGTGGAGCTGTCAGCTTAATGACGGCCCATAATGAAATGCGGAAACGAAATCCAGGCCTTTTAGAACGCCTTTATCAACCCTTCTGGATCAATCGTTATAGTGAACACGCACCGGGCGAACTACCTGCTAGCTTTCACCCTGTATATGAATATGACGGCAGTGAACTTGTAGCCCGCTTCAACCCGCGTAATATTTACGCAGGTTACAACATTGCTGGTAAAGAATTAGATGCCAAAGGTCAGGAAGCGATCGAAGCGCTAAATGGAATAATGACCGAAACTTCCATGCATGTAAATTTTCACCTAGCTGCCGGACAGACGGTCTATTTTCACAATGGTCGATGCGCACATTGCAGAACGGCGTATGAAGATTTTGACGAACCCGAGCGTCGTCGCCACATGATCCGAATTTTCCTCCGCGATGATGGCGCCAGAACTTATAACGGATGAAAAACTTTTTACCCACCACCTTATTCCTTAAACTCACGAAGCGCTTAGGAAACAATCATGCCTATCAATTTATGTGAATCCTTCCGTGCGATGTTCTACACACCGTTCTACCTACCTTTCGCGCTTGGCACATACGAAGCGGAAGGCATTGATGTGGAGCTTAGCACCAGCCCTAGTTTAGATACTGTCGCGGATCAATTGCGTGAAGGCATTGCGGACGTATATTGGGGTGGTCCTATGCGAATTATGGTAATGAGGGACCGGAATCGAGAACCAGAAATTCTCGGCTTTAGTGAAGCGATCACCCGTGATCCATTTTTCCTGATTGGTAAGTCTCCAAATCCCAATTTCGAATTCAACGACCTACGTGACATCAAGTTCGCCAGCGTATCTGAAGTGCCTACACCATGGATGTGTCTACAAGAAGATCTGCGAAAAGTCGATATCGATCCGGCTTCACTTAATCGGAACTCCGAACGCACAATGGCAGAAAACGTGGAGGCTCTTACAAATGGCGAAGCCGACGTTATACAACTCTTCCAACCTTTTGCGGAGCAAGTACTTTCTAGCGGAGGCGGACACCTATGGTATGCTCAAGCAAAGCGTGGGTACTGCACTTACACAACGCTTTATGCAACAAAGGAAATGATTGGTTCACGCCCAGACGACATGCATCGGATGACACGGGCGATGTATCGTTGTCAAAAATGGATATATGCAGTCAATCCAACAGAGATAGCCACAGCGGTTGCAGAGTTTTTCCCGGATATTCCCTTAGATATCTTAAGTGCAGCGGCGGCACGTTATGTCGAATTGGGTGTTTGGGGTAAGGATCCACATCTTCCAAGGGAAGGCTTCGAACGCCTTCGAGACTCACTGGTATCCGGCGGCTTGATTTCGATTCGCCCCAAATTCGAAGAATGCGTAGACAACCAATTTGCTGATGCCGTCATCGCTGAGGACCCACCACAGGCCTAGGCCGCGCACCAATCCCGCCATATTTTTCGGAAGGCCGCATCCAAATGCACACAATATGTCGCCTCATCCATTATCGGAGATCGCTGCATTCGCTCTCGGAGGCCCAAACGGGTATTCTTCAACCGCTGAATATCGGTGGCAAGATTTTTGGCAATTTCTACGTATTGATCGATCTCGGTCGCAATAAGATCGGGCAAACCTATATTCGTTAAATGCATAAGCCCGGTCCGCGAGAATACGCTTTCTCCCGCATACGTAATGACAGGCACGCCCATCCAAAGGGCATCACAGGTCGTAGTCCCACCCGAAGCTAGAATTGGGTCTAGACAGACATCAATTTGTTGATATGGGGAGTACGGATCTTCGGCCCATCCCTGACGCTCGATCCGATTTGGATCAACGCCGAGTTTCTCAAATCGATCCAGAATCATTGCTGATCCGGCCTTTTCATATTCAAGCCATTTCAGAATTAAACGTGAACCGGGAACTAACGCCAATACGCGTGCCCATGTTTCGACTGTGATATTATTCAATTTTATCGCATTATTAAAACTGCCAAACGTGACATATCCATTGCTATTCAGTGGTAAATCCGATGATGGAATAATGTCGCAATCCAATGGCCTATAGCAAAAATGCGTCTCGGGCAGGCGAATAATTCTCTCGCTACAAAAACTATCTGCTGAGTGCAATGCCGTGTGTCTATCAAGGACCCGATAGTCGATAGCAGAGAGGCCCGTTGTATTGGGATAAAGAGGGCAAGCAACTTGAACTGGAGCGGGTTTCATCGCAAATACCATCAGTCGATTACCCGACATATGGCCTGCACACTCAATCAAAATATCGATATTGTCGGACCTAATTTTCTCTACAAGCTGATCATCACTCCAGTGAACAACTTGGTAAAATTGATCGGCCGATCGCTCGAACCGCGCAGTCCATTCGTCGCGGATAATATAATTGTAGTAAAGGTGGACCTCATATCCTTTGCGATTGAGACCTTCCACAATAGGCAAAAAGAAATGCCCCCCGGGATGAATCCGCAAATCGGGCGAAATTAATCCTACACGTAGACGCCGGTTTGGATCTCGTTCATTGGGGTATGTTGGCATCGCGGGCAAAAGTGGGCACGCATGCAGTTCATCGAACTTCCGATGCTCTTCAAATACAAATTGCGCATCTGCATCAGCCTTAAAACAAAGGCAGAACAAAAGGTTGGATCTAGCCTGATGACTTGTTGGATCAAGTTCAACGGCACGCTGGAACGCAGACAATGCCTCTTCCATGTTTCCTTGATCTTTTAATACAATCCCAAGATTGGAATGTGCTGCCGCACTATTAGGCGCAGCGGAGACCGCTCGTTCGTAATATAAACCTGCAGTGGTTATATCGAGGCACTCACGATGTATGTTTCCAAGATTGAGTAGTGCTCCCGGATGCTCTGGCTCAAGTACTAAAACCTTGTTGTAAGCCTCTATCGCAGCTGAATGATGTCCAAGGGCAAGTTCCACGTTGCCTGCCGTAAAATGCGCAGCGGCAAAGTGCCCATCGACCGCAATTGCAGATTTACAGGCGGCAAGCGCCTCTTCGGTGCGCGCATTCCGAAACAATATGAGAGCCAAATTTATATGCGCCTCAGGAATACTATAATCAAGACCAATCGCGCGTCGCGCCTCAACTTCGCCACCCAAATAATCTCCTAGCTTTAATTTCAAACCGGAGAGTATTGCCCTCAAATCAGCTCTATTTGGTTCTTTAACCAGCAATCGTTCAATGATTTCTTCGGCGTCTGTGGTGCGGCCTGCCTTACCTAAGGCACCCGCATATGCGTAATTATTTCGCCCTGAACCTGGATCGAATAAAACCGATTTCTCAAAAGCTCGCAGTGCGTCTTCTAAAGCCCCTCGGCTTTCAGCCAACATGCCTTTTGCAAACCAAGCGTCGGCACTCTCAGGTGCAACAGTGATGGCTTCGCTGCAAAGCACTTCGGCCTCATCAAAGTGTCCTGCCTCAAACAACTTATCTACTTGTGACAATAATTTCGTTTCGATCGACACTTCCTGGCAACCAACTCGTGGATTCAAAGCGTAACCACTTCTAAAAGCGGTATATAAAACAAGTAGGCAAAGCGGAGTCCAAGATACTTAACAGAAATACCATCAACCCCAAAAAAATTCAAAAAGTTGACGCCAGGAACGAAAAAATTGCTGGACTTTAATCTTAGTCGGTCTTGATCCTCGCACTGAATTACGTGCGCATCCTATCCTCGTCAGTTCCAACTACTTCTTAAATCCTCGATTATACGGTGTTATGAAGTAAATCTGTGATCAAGATGTTAACTCAAGCACCTTATTTTGACCTTTGGGAGCATCAATTTTGTAACATTAGTTTAAAGAAAAGCGAGACGCATGTAGCTCCAATTGTCTATTTGAAAAGAGATAGGCAGAAAGCTGTTTATACTACCAAGCAGCTAAAGAATAACCATTCTGACTAGTTGAGATCAATTCCGTGGGATTTCAGGTCGTGCAGTTTTACAAGCTCCAGCGTTTTCATGTTAGTTGACATCAGCTTGACCTGTGGTGCCCTACCAGCTCGTCTCGCTTCTTCCCATCTTATCGCACATAGGCACCAATGATCGCCTGCCTTCAAGCCTGGAAATCCAAACTCGTGACGAGGTGTGGTTAGATCATTACCTTTACTTTTTGAATATTCCAAAAATTCTTCAGTAATTATGGCACATATCGTATGCGTTCCAACATCGCCAGGCCCCGTGTTACAGCAACCATCACGATAAAATCCAGTGACCGGATCTTTCCCGCAAAGCTGCAGATCGTAACCGAGTACATTTTTTTGCGTTTCACTCATATAGATATTACCCAATAAACTCCTCCCCGGATCACAATTTTAGTCACACTAATTCTTGCCAGAATCATAGCCAAGAGAGAGCTTTTAACCAAATTCCGCATATTTTGTAGGCCTATTAAAACAATCGAAGCGTATGTTAACTTAATAAGTAGTAAAAATTCTTTGATGGGAAATTTGTACTATGACGCCAAAAGAAATCGTTCTCGGGGGCTATAAGTGTTTTTCTGAAGGGGATCTTGAGAGTTTAGGAAAAATATTTCACAACGATGCCATAATAAAAGTGAATGGAAATCATAAAAGGTCCGGTGAATACAAAGGGTTCGATGATTGGAGAGACAATTTTCTCGCACATCTCACGACCGATTATCCAAATTTTAATCTCGAAATTCTTCACGTAGTCGCAGAAGGTGACCGAGTACATGTTTTTGTGAAATATACTGCGGACAACCTAGATGCTAATGGTGTCCATATGTTTGTAGTAGAAGATGGACTACAAACCGAATTTTTAATTTTTGACGACACACAAAAAATGGCCGCGGCGTTAGCGAGCTAGTGAACGCAACAGAATCTCAAATATCGCCTGATCAAATGGGAAATAAATGTCTAGACCCTCCCCTTTAAAAGATATTCGAATTATCGATTTAACCCAGGTTTTTGCAGGACCCTATTGCACCTACCAATTGGCTTTATTGGGCGCCGAAGTGATTAAAATTGAGCCACCGGGAGGAGAACAGACGAGGAGAAGCGGCGCTGTAAAACATTTAAATGATGAATGTCTCGGCCTCGCTTTTTGTACTCAAAATGCCGAAAAGGATTGCCTTGAAATAGACCTCAAATCTACCGAAGGCTTAAATTCACTCCTGGCATTAGTTTCTGAAGCCGATGTATTCGTGCAAAACTTCAGACCCGGCGTTGCTAAACGGCTTGGGCTCGGAGAGGACGAAATACGCAAAATAAATAATACAATTATTTATTGTTCGATTTCTGCGTATGGAAGTGATGGTCCAATAGGTGGAAGAGCAGCTTACGACCATGTTGTGCAGGCCATGTCAGGTATTATGTCTACGACAGGTACAGATGATATTGGTCCACTTAAAGTCGGCGCGCCTTATATAGACTATGGGACGGGACTGAATGCTGCATTTGGGGTCCTTGCAGCCCTTCGAGAACGTGACAGAACAGGTGAAGGCCAGACTTTGGATGTCACGATGTTAGATACAGCGCTAAATCTTATGGCTAATAACCTCGTGACAACCGCAACAACGGGTAATGACCTTCCAAAACTAGGCAATGAGGCTGCTAGCCGTTCTCCATCGTCAGGATGTTTTTTAACCTCTGACGGAACCTTATTGGCCTTAGCAGCGAATACGGAACGCCAGTTCGAACTTCTCTTTGAAGGGTTAGGACATCCGCAAGTGCTCGATGACCCGAGATGGTCTAAACGAGAGGAAAGAGAGAAACACCAAGAAGAATTAAATGAAAAATTGAAAGAAATATTTTCTAAAAAACCCTCTAAAGAATGGGAAATACACCTAAAAGAAGTTGGGGTACCAGCCGCCCAAGTTCGTTCAATTAGTGAAGTTTTAACCGAGGGACAGCCAGAAACTCGAGGCTTATTGGCCACATTAGAAATTGGGAAAAAAAATATAGAAATAAAATTGCCCGCAATTGGTTTTCAATTAAATGGGGACAGCCTGAAACCCCTTAACGCACCGAAAAAAATCGGGCACGACAACTCAGAAATCCTTGGAGAGACATAGAAATCTGAATATATCGAAAGAGGCTAGTTGGGATTCTTGAGCTAGATTATTCAATTTTGCGATTTGGTACCGACGACTAGAACCCGGCACATCGAGTGGATGATCATCGTTGATGGCGAAGAATTCATCTTCCGAAAGCTTGGTGAACAATATGGCATTTTGGAGTTTGATAAACAGCCATACACAGCTAATCAGCCCAACAACGTATCGTAATTGATCGGGACTTATAACACTGACGAATTGATCTCAGATGGCATAAGTAAGAAATATACAGACGAGACTTCCGTTGGCCTCTTCAACTTACATTAGAACATTAAGTTTCTCCAATCCGAAGCTTCGAACCGGTTATAAAGATCGCATCACTCCCATAATTTGCGTAACCTGTTACGATTACGCCCCAACCATTCTATCCCAATTATAGTGGCAGCGTTGTCAAACTGGTCGTTTTCGAGCATGCCTCTGCATCTGCTATAAGGCTCAGAAAAAACTCTTATATCTTCGCCTTCTTCTGGCAAACCGTGAAACCCTGTAGCATTTTCCGCTGCGACCTCTGCGCAGAAGATGGTCATTCTTTGCGACGAGCCACCCGGCATCGAATAGAATGTCAAAACTTCTTCAATGCGGCCTGCTTCGCACCCCGTTTCCTCAAACATTTCCCTCCTCGCCATTTGCTCTGGATCTTCTCCATCTTCGATCATTCCAGCCGGTATTGAAATGCTCCATGGTTGTTGATCTCCTGCCGCAAACTTTCCATTTCTAAATTGCTCTAGCAGCACGACTGTATCCGTCCTAGGGTCATAAGGAACCATTGCTCCAACACGGCCATGAAGGACGACCTCCCGCTCCAGCGTTTCTGACCATCCGCCTCTGAAAAGTCGATGCTGAAGATGCAGCCTGACCATACGGAAAAAACCAGCGTGTACCGTCTCTTCCAGAATGAGCTTAGCGTCTTTACGATCCAACAAATTCCCCCCAAGTAAATTGCCTCACATGGCACGAACCATTATGTCCGCGCCTCTTTATACCTATAACCCTGAAATCGACTAAATTCATCTCAATAGATTTCCGACTTCAACACCATGCCTTATACGTTTTCCAAGAGCGCCGGATTTAAGCGGCCTATTAACAAGGAAGAGAACAATACAAAATTCAAAAATTATAACCTAAACGAAGATATCGATAACGGACCCCATAAATTGATTATAGAATTCCCCCCCCCAAAACATTAGACTAGAAATTCTCGGTGATTTATCTTTCACTTTCTGCAGGTTTAGGATTGTCGTTCGCGAAAACGTCTATAGAAATTACAAGCGGTATTGGGTTAGAATATTTTTCGCTGCTCTGCTACCACCCTCAAGATTGACTAAACTCTTTGTTCTGGAGAAACCCTTAGGATGGCTAAAAAAATCAAAAGTAAAAAATTAGAATCAGATGGTAATCGTTTCCAAAAAAAGATGGAGAAAGCGTTCAAGCAACGAGAGGCAAAAAAGGCAAAACAAGCCAAGAAAAGAGCGGAGAACACTGGAGAGGTCATTTCTATAAATAATTCGTGACAAAATTAAATTGCAGCCGTCAAAAATAAATTGTGTTTGGATAAAAAGGTAAAAGCATTTGCTTGGGTGTTCAGTAAACTACCACGCACCAAAAATCTGAGAACTATAAATTTTTAAAATTTTACTGCTACACTCGAATTGGATTTCTCTATACTTCTATGTTTTCAAGAAAATTTAGCCGGCATGAAAAATGCCATTCCAAATAATAAAGTCACTAACCCAATTAATACGAAACCACTGGTGATATTGCCGCTCAATTCTGTTGTAAAGGCGGCAATACCCGGGCCGATTAGACCTCCCAAAAATGTAACTGTCATGCAGCCAGACGTTGCTTCTGTGACCTTATTGATTGGAACAATTCTCGCAACTTCCGTTAGGTAGACCCCTTGCCAAGAAGTCCCAGAGCATCCGAACCCAATGGCCAGCGTTATCAAACCAAAATAATTCCAATCTGGACCCAATGTTATCGAGACGATTGCACAAAAACTCATCCCCAGGCCCAAGCCCCCCAAAACTTTACGGGGTTCAAAATAATCAGATATCCACCCCCAAAATATACGCCCTGCAATGCTCACGGTCATTCCGATTGAAAGTGCAGCACCGACCTCTTGCAAATCAAAGCCCGTAGCTGATACCGACGCTGTCACAAACAACGAGATGAAACAAAATTGTACTGCGGCAAAGGCCCCTGATGCCAAGGCAAGAAGCCATAGAGCTCGATATCTCCTCAAGACATGAAAAGCATCGAAAAAACCACTCACCATCAGAGGGGCATTTACAGTCCGGCCTGCGTCACATACACGGCGCCACGGCTGTAAACAAATCGCTAACGAAAGGCATGATGCTGCTGCAATTAGCATCGTGGTTTCCCAACCAAAAGCACTGTCCAATGAAGGAATAGCAAAGCCGGCGATAGCGCCTCCGGCGGGAATTGCAGCTTGTTTTATGGACAATACGCGACCACGAAGATGTATCGGAGAAAGCTTCACTAATAAGTGCGAACTAGTCGGGTTTGCCGGGCCGTAGGCGATACCGACGAGCAAAGCACTCAGAAAAAATGCTGGGAGGATTGCATAAGGGGACGAGACAAGAGGAATTATAAATAGCCCTAAACCCGCAAATACCAAAGTGACTTGGCTAACGCGCAATGCGCCATAACGATGAACAAAAACAGATGCGACAAGCGTCGAGACAGTGGCGCCAATTAACATCACCGAGGTGTAATAGCCAATGAAATTGATTGGAATGTTAAGAGTTTGCGCCGCCGTTGGTGCAATTACGGGTAGAGTGAAAGCTGCAAGCGCTACTGCCAGTTGGCAAACCACCATCAGCACTAAAACAATGATCATTAATAAGGGAACTCAAAAAACAACTTCTAACTTTAAAACGTAACATGAGACGTATTATTTTAAAAATGTAATGGCCCTCTTAGGAAATTGGATACTCCTTATCCAAATGCGCCAGAACCTCGCCCGGCGACAGGCCTTGTCTCTTTAGGCCTCTTTCCCTCCAATCTCTTATACACTGAATACATAGGAATGACCAATTGAAGCGTGTTTCTTCCCCCTCGGCTACCGGATCGTCCTGCTCCAGGATGATTAGCCTGCCTCTGGCCTCAACTACCTTAGCCTGACATTCCTGACATTGTCTTTGAACGGTCATAGCAATATTTAGGATAAAACATCAAAGACACGGTCTCTATAGGGTTTAACTTAGGTGGCTTTGTTTCAATGGAACCCATCAAACTGAAATAAAGAACAATCAGAAGCACTCCTATCCCCAAGATAAGCAGGAAAACAAATTTAAATATACATCCCAGTGATTTAAGGGGGTGTCGGATAATCATCCATACACAACACCCCAAAATCAGCATTCCTATGAGACCTGTCATTCAATGCTTAAGTCATTCATCTTCAGAGCCAGCCATACTTGTTCAAGCTGGGGTGAGAACCGATCCGGCATTCATACCCCATCGATCATCTTTGTATATTACGACATAAAGTGCGGCTACCTCCGCAATTAGTGACGCGTCTTTTCTGTATCTACTAAATCGAGCAGTAATGTGGCATTTGTAATCGCCGATAACCTCACCCTTGATGGAATCAACCGTGCTATAGGCCCATCCTGCCTCGCTGGTTCTTTCGTTGAACGAAGTCAGATATTCCGTTTCGGTATTCCAGACCAAAACCGAACCATCAATTTGAATTCGGTAGTGCGGAAAATGCATTGATTGAGAAATTAATTCCGCATCAGAGCTGTTAACTCCGTCGCAATATAACTTCACGGATTCAATCGCTGCATCAAGTTTCTGATTCATTAATCGATCTAATTTTATTGTAGCCACACTCTGCCCAAGAAAATATCCCGTCGATTATTTTAAGCAATGGATACAGCCCTCAATCGGCTCTCCGATAGCGCCAACCCACTTGGCGCTCCTGCGTGGTGCGCAAACTCGAACGAAAAAATTTACAATCGCCAAAAACGTGGCTACGCCGGTTGCCCACTTTTATTTATAATTTTCAAAAACAAAATCATTTTTACGCTGCTGGCGCTTGCCTCTACCCTTCCTGTTTTAGCATTGTGCCGGTCACACAAGTTGAAGATCAGAAGCCAGATCCATCTATTGAAACAAACCTTATCCCTTACTTAAAATTATTGTGTTGTAATTGCTATAAACATACTCACATCAGGCCCATGCAAAA
>CEUN01025079.1_pt1 | contig 44961 bp, 38 predicted proteins | sample 361501 | NCBI WGS metagenome assembly CEUN01 (sample SAMEA2622801, study PRJEB7988) | marine metagenome | biome: marine biome (ENVO:00000447); feature: marine epipelagic mixed layer (ENVO:xxxxxxxxx); material: "saline water (ENVO:00002010), including plankton (ENVO:xxxxxxxx)" | depth 120 m | reverse complement strand
ATGTCTTTCTAAATTTGAATTTTTGGTGATCAATCATATTCAAATTTTAATTTTCTTGAATACTATGCAATCCAAGTTGATATTTTTAGATGCGCACTCTTGTTGCTTAGGAAAACACAGTCTTAGCTGAGAGTCGAGACGACGAACTTAAGGGTTAAGTTCTGGTCGTCTGATGTTATTGAAATCAATGGTTGATTATAAAAATGAAATTTTCAAATTACTGCATTATAAAAACAGTATTATAATAAAAAACCGCCCGCCGGAGGTACCGGCGGGCGGTTGTAATTAGTTCACTTGTGAACCGATTACTTGTCGAGCCAGACCTGGTCGAGGTGCTGGTTCAGGTAGTGACTTGGTGCCTGAATCCAACCCTTAACATAGGACCGGTGCGGGTTGATCTTGAACCACCAGTAATTGATCATGAAATGCGACTGCTCCCAAAGAACGCGCTTTTCGAACTTACGCATAATTTCAGCCTGCTTTGCAGGGTCGCTTTCACGGTTCATTTGGTCGTACCATTTGTCAAGAGTACGATCGATGAAGCTGGCGTAGTTGTTACCAGTCTTGTCTTTCGAGATCCACTTGGCTGCATCGACAACGGGGTTCACAACAGATTGGCAGTTGAAGTCAATACCAACTTGGTAGGTCTTCTTCTTACGAAGACCATCGAACCACGGACCCGTTGGCAGAACTTGCTGTTCGATGTCGAGGCCAATTTTCTTCCATTGGTCGATCATCCACGTGCCAACAACCTTGTAAGGCTGGTCGACCGCGCGGTTATGCAGTTTAAAGTCGATCTTAGACTGACCGGCTTCTGCCAAAAGCTTCTTCGCCATGTCCCGACGGAACTTGTTGTCGGGGTTATAGGTTGGCATCTCCATCAGTTGCTTTTTCGTCGCCGCCAGCGGGTGTTTCGGGAACACCACACCGCCCGGGGTCCGAACCAAAGCGATCTTTGATAGATACTTGGAGCCACCCCAACGGTCCATCGCAAGGCTGAGAGCTTTCTTGACGCGTGGGTCCTTTGCTGCGGCATGGAAAGCTGGTCCACCATTTGCCGTAGGATTAACGTTGGTGGAGGCACCCATCACGCAGTTCCAGTCGCCTTCTTGGACAGTAATCTTGTCGCCCAATGCATTGACTAGATCATCACGTGTTTTAGGCGGAAAGCCACGAAACTCGATTTGGGCCCGATCGCCGCGAATGGCCTGAACGCGAACCGCCATCTTGGGAGCCGAGATAGCTTTATAGCCATCTAGGTATGGCAGCGCCTTGCCGTCTTTACCCATATGATGGTAGCCGTCACGACGTTTACCCTCAACAAATGCTCCTGGCTGGTGCTGAACGAATTTAAAAGCACCCGTTCCGTTGATGTTCTTTTGGTGCCAAGCCATGCCATGCTTATCCAAGTCGGCCTTGGAATAGACGAAGTTGAACGGCGTTGCCAATGCAGGCAAGAAGCCAGGCGATGCGTATTTCAGGTCGAAGACTATTGTGTAGTCATCCGGCGCCGAAATTTTTTCAACCATACCAAAGAAGCCCTTCCGGACAGAGGCTACGCCCTTCTCCGGGAAGATAAGCTTATTATGCGTCGCGAGCACGTCTTTAGAGGTCATCTTCTGACCGTCATGGAACGACACGTTCTTCTTTAATTTGAACGTATAACGCTTGCCATTATTCGTTGGTTTCGGAATGTCACCTTCACAAACGTCGCATTGGAATGCTGTCGGCGATTGTGGATTGTTTGGATCGACCCGCATTAACAAACTATAAAATGGACGGATCGGATGGATCATGCCGAATGTAGATTCTTTGTGACCGTCGAATGACGGAATTTTACTGCCAACAACGAGGTTAAGCACACCACCGCGCTTAACATTCGCCGCTTGAGCGCCGGTAGCGACGCCAAATGCAAAAGCAGCGCCCACTCCCATAGCCAAAGCTAATTTGGTCTTACTGGTCATTTCAGTAATTCCTCCCTGATTTGCGAGGACACCTGTTTATCAGGCCCCCCGAAGTGAAACAGCCGTTGTGTCCTCGCGGAACTACGACTGACTACATTTTCTAACATCACACCCTGCTAAGCAAGCTGGTTTTAGCAATTGTTTTAAAAGGGAATTACGGCTAGTTAGTTTTTTTAAAAGTTAATAATTAGGGCACCGTCAAAATCACGCAATTTGTCGGTAACGACTATGTTTTAACTTGTTTTATTTTTTATGCTCAATTGTCTGCCTTTTTCATTTGGTATGAACAAAGCTTTGTTATTAATAGAAAAAACAGCGGCTTCTGGGGCAGTTGAAGAGAAACGACGGCGAAGGATTTTGAATTGGTTCCGGTTTTCCGGATATGGTTGTTTTATTGGTTCGCGGTTGTTCAATAAAAGGGAACTGAGAGCAACTATGAAGGCATTTCCCACACACACGCGTTAACTTAGTTAGGGGTCCGCTTTCCGATTCTCACCCGCTATTTGGCTCTTTTGTAATTGATCAACTAACCCGGAAGCAGGTGACTGTCCGCGTCGAAACGAATGGTAGTTCGTTTGAGTAGGCGGTTTTGTTCTAAACCGAAGGCTGTTCTCCGGTGTAGCAAGAAAGCATTGTCCCAAACAACAATGTCGCCCGCCTGCCATTCGTGTTCGTAGACGAATTCGGGTGATGTCGCGTGTTCGGCTAATACGGCTAATAACGCAATACCTTCATCATCTGACATACCTTCCACGCCGATTGTTGTTGCCGGATCGAGATACAGAGCTTTTAAACCAGTAACCGGATGTTTATTGACGAGCGCGTGCGTTACATCTGGTGTTTTGCGCCGAACATCTTCTGGCGTCCGTTCTTGGTCATAGCCACTCACACGCTTTGCATAACTGAAGATACCCCGTTTACCTTCGAGACGACGTTTGGTTAATTCGGGAAGGCTTGAATATGCGAGAGCGAGGTTCGACCAATAGGTCTTCGGCCCATTTTCGGGCACCTCAACTCCGTGAAGAATAGCCCCGGTCGCGGGTTCTTTCATGTAAGACTGATCTGTGTGCCAATCGAGTTCGCCGGAACCAAGGCCTCCAATTGGTTCGTTCGCTGCGTTCCGAAGGTTTGAAATTCTTGTGATTTCTGGGTGTATAGATGACGCCCAATCTGAACGCACTATTATTTCGGGTTCACCGAACATTTTGCTAAATGCAACCAATTCAGCTTCATTTACCGATTGGCGTCGGAATACCAATAAGCCAACGTTACTTAAACATTTCCTTAGAGGCGCGTAGTCTTTCCAATCACAGTCTGACCAAGTCGAAAAGGCGCGAACTTCTCTCGCGAATTGACGGTTTATGGCCCTCAGCTCGAATTTCAATTTATTCGTTCCTTATATTTCGAAATAGTTTAATCCAATCACTAATAGGTCAATGTATTTCGTTGACAGATTTGCACCAACTACGTTGTATGTCCTTTAGAGTGATGTGTGTTTTAATCAGTAGAATGTTGAGTTTTTAAAATCAAACGGCCCCTTGGGAGAAAATCATGTCAAAATCACACGCTGGATCAAAGACGCAGGAGTACCTTGATAGGTACATGGAGGGCGTCACAAAACGTAACCCGGGTCAACCGGAATTTGTCCAAGCTGTCTATGAAGTAGCATCTTCGATCTTTCCGTATATTGCGGATAAGCCGCAGTACCATGAAAACCAAATTTTAGAGAGAATGGCTGAACCAGAACGTGTTATCTCCTTCAGAGTTCCGTGGACCGATGATGAAGGCAACATTCGGACAAACCGAGGTTGGCGTGTTCAATTTAACTCAGCAATTGGGCCATATAAGGGTGGTTTGCGTTTCCATCCGTCAGTGAACGAATCGATACTGAAATTTTTAGGTTTTGAGCAAACCTTTAAAAATAGCCTTACAGGTCTTCCAATGGGAGGAGGCAAAGGTGGTGCCAACTTCAATCCGAAGGGTAAATCGGATAATGAAGTTATGCGATTTTGTCAGTCGTTCATGACTGAGCTTGTTCGGCATGTCGGGCCAGATACTGACGTTCCGGCCGGTGATATCGGAGTCGGCGGTCGTGAAATTGGCTTTATGTTTGGTCAGTATAAAAGGATGACCAATACCTTTGTCGGTGTTTTAACGGGGAAAGGCCTAGAGTTTGGTGGATCCAAGATGCGCACCGAAGCTACTGGTTACGGCGCTATATTTTTTCTCAGAAATATGCTGGCGCAGCATAAGGATGCCATTGACGGAAAGCGTGTTTTAATTTCCGGCTCAGGTAATGTTGCGACACATGCGGCTGAGAAATGTATCCAGCTAGGTGCAACTCCTTTAACCCTCTCGGACTCCGGTGGTTTCGTACATTGCGCAGATGGCTTTTCACAGGAACAGATCGATTGGATCAAAGATCTAAAAGGTGTTCGCCGGGGGCGTATCTCTGAAGCCGCGGATGAATTTAGCAATATCACATTCCATGACGGACGTCCTTGGGGAATTGAGGCTGATTGTGCTGTGCCATCTGCAACGCAGAACGAAGTGAATGCGGAAGAGGCTGCCACGATGATTAAGAATGGTGTGATGGCAGTTGCTGAGGCGGCAAACATGCCCTGCGAGCAAGGTGCTGTAGATGCATTTATGGACGCTAAAGTAATGTTTGGACCGGCAAAAGCAGTAAACGCTGGAGGAGTTGGCGTTTCGGGGCTTGAAATGAGCCAAAATAGTGCGCGTATTGCATGGGACGAAGATGAACTGCGCAGGTTGCTCGAGAATATGATGCGCGATATTCATGATTCGTGTGTTCAATATGGTGAAGCGTCAGATGGACCAGTAAACTACTTAGCGGGATCAAACATCGCCGGTTTTGTTAAGGTTGCTGATGCTATGATGAGCTACGGCCACGTTTAATAAATTTTAACCTAAAGGTTTTAACCCCGGCCGCGAGCGGCCGGGGTTTTTTGTGAGGATACTAAATGGGTGGTCTCGTTGTATGGGAGATAATTTAAAATGCTTGAGCCTCTGGGTCTCTAATTGAAAGGGCAGGGAGTGCGCAAATGTGTTGCTGCTCGTGGATATCAAGTGAAAACCTCAGGATCACTTTACAAATTCCAAGTCTTCGGCGTCGCCGGCTGCTCCGATGCCATTTAGATAAGCTTCCCAAACGACCAAGTTTTCACGACACGCCCGCACAACCTGATCTTCCATGCTGAGTTCCTTCGCGTATTTTGCGACATTGCTCCAGCCTAGGTTGGAATGCTCGATATCAGCAGGTCCATGAATTTCGAAAAACTCTAATTGGCCTTCATTTAGAGAGAACAGTTCTCCCCACCTTTCACGTTCTAAACCGAACCAACCCGCCTCTTTCATTGTTCCCTGACCATAGCCCGGAATATTTGCCCGTTCGGCACATGTGTTTGCAATAAGACCTTCGAGCCAATGCGTTGTTGCCATTAGACCGTTCCATGCATTCCAGCACATCTGCGTCGACGGCAATGGGTCTGCTTTACGGATGTCGGTCTCTAAATCCATACCGATATGCATGCCTAGGCCTTCCAGAATTTCCCAATGGGCACGTCCGCCGCCATGCTCATGGTCGCCAATCACTTCTTGTGAGCATGCGTCGATGATTTGCAGCCGGACATCCCATACAGGACAGTTTGTCGCTACTTTTAATTTTAATATAGAGTTACGTTGGCGGGTGTTTAAACGGTGCTGACGGACAAAATTCCGAGCGCGCCCAAGTGTCATTGGTTCATGAAAAAAACGGGTCCGCATTGCAAAGTCTTGAACTTCAGCATCAATGCGATCAACGACATCCGTGGTCATGGCCGACTCTTAATTCTGTTGTGGTTCAGGTAAATTCGAAATGTAGCTAGATGACTGCTCCAGCTTGGCAAGTTCAGTTTGATAATCTCTGTTTCTAAAAATCTCGCTCAGGGGCCTTGGCGAGTGCCCTGTCCACAATGGCCTCCATAATTGAAACTAAACTAGCGTGCAACTCAGCGGCAACGCCATCTACTGCTTCAATTACTTTACCGGTTCCACCATCTGTCAATCCAAATTCAACGCCTTTGGTGATGATGGATCGTTCCATTTCTTTAGTATGACAAAGGCCTGGATCCTGAAGAAGCAGAGCAAGCGCGGCTGTCAGTCCGGCACATCCGAGATTTGATGAGGTGGCAATCACCAGCACATCGGTGGACACGACACTAAAGATGCCACCGCCGCAAGGCGTTCTGTCGGCATAGTTTAAATCTGCTAGCGTCTCCACGATTATATGCCTGATCTTTCCGCAACCAATTTCATTGCCGCCATCCGCTATGCTTATTGTCGGTTTGCCAAGAGCTGTCATGCTTTCGAAGATTGTGTCCGTATTGCACCTAAAATCAGATCTTGATACGCCGGTAGCACCATAAATAATTCCGTTGGGATTGCCGCCGAGGCGTTCAACTGCTATGGCGATATCTAAAGATTTGGCGATTTGTTTTTGATTTTCCGTGTCACCCTTTTCGAGGCGAATGACCTCCGCGTCAATTGACAGCCAATCGAGTAATTGTTCAATTGGTGGAGCGGCCGCAGTGTCTGTATAGAACGTTACTCTATGGCCGATGTTTTGGAGCGTATTTGCCAGCACGGCGGCCCCAAGGGGGCCATCGTTTTCGCCGAGCGGCATTTTTTCGGGGACCTGCGCGCCCGTTACAATCCCGACATTGCAAGGCGGTCGATTTAGGATCTCTGCCGCTTCTTGAACTGGCGGTTTAGCGTGGACCTTGCGAGCAGCATCATACAATTGAGCCTTCACCCCGTACGGTAGAGCGGCACCTTGAAGTTCAAGTGATAGCACGCGATCAATATTTTCGAATGCAATATTTTCGGTCGGCATATCTTCCATTCCCTAAATGATCTGAGACGATAAAGTTTTGTGATGTTTTAATGTGCTTCAATCTCAATTGATTGTTTCAGATTTTAAACGGCTAACGCCATACCATCGCGGCCTGGGTCCGCGCCGCCATCCCATTTACCATCGACGATACGTATCGCGTGTACACCAGAGAATACGTAGCTAAAAGGGCTGCGCGAGACCGGATAGCCGCGCGTCACTAGTTCGTTGGTCACAAATTTTGGGATCCGATTGCTGACGTCTATTGTATTGCTATTGGCGGTGATGCGGGGTGCGGAAACTGCTTCAAGCATTGTCATGTCGAAATCCATGACGTTTAAAATAGCCTGTAAGACACCCATCGTGATGAAAGTGCCGCCTGGTGCACCAACAACTATATAAGGCTCGTCCCCATTAAATACGATTGTGGGGCACAAGGCAGTGAAACGCCGTTTGCCGGGCAGAATGGAGCCTGGGAGACCCGGGCGAGGGTCGAACGCACCCATGCAGCCATTATACATAATCCCTAACCCACGCGTGACTACTCCCGATGGCATGCCAAGCGAATGGGTCATCGAAACTAAATTTCCATCGGCGTCGACGACAGTTACATGGGTTGTGTCTTTTGATTCTTCGGGTTGCCCATATCGGACAACATTTGCTTTCTCGCCACGTTTGATTTTCGCTGCTAGCTCGCTGGCGTACTCACGGTCGGTGAATTCTGCCACAGGTACTTCTTCAAAAGCGGGGTCCCCCATTTTCTTATCTTTATCGATTGTGGCCCATTTCATCGCTTCAGCGACAGTTGCGATATAGTCGGGAGAATTGTGTCCCATGGCCCGCAGATCAAAATGTTCCAAGATTTGCAGCATTTCCTGGATCATAACGCCACCTCCGGGTGGCTGATTAGAGGCGACTTTGTGTCCTCGATACTCACCCCAAACTGGCTCGCTTCTAACAGTTTTGTAATTCTTTAAATCGTCGAACGTCATTAGCCCACCGTTCGCTTGCATATCGTGGGCGATTTCCTCTCCCATTTCACCCGAGTAAAATATTTCGGCCCCCCCGTCTCGGATACGTTCCAGTGTGGTTTTCATGTCAGGGTTTTTGACCACCGATCCGATGGGATAAGTATTACCGTCCTTGTTAAAATAAATGTCACGGGCGGCATCTGTATGGCGCAACTTATCAACCATCGCCATTCGGCCCATTATATTCGAAGCACTCCAAAACTCGTCAAAATGAGGTCGGACCGTAAAGCCTTCGGCGGCATGTTCTATGGCTGGCTGGACAATATCTTTCCAGTCCATGGAGCCGTATTCTTCTACTGCCTCGTAATATGCCTTTAGACTGCCGGGTGTCATAATTGATTCATAGCCAACTTCGTTGGCCTTGTTTTTAAGAATGAAACCGAAACCATCGCGCGATTGAGACTCAATTTCGTTCAGCCACATGTCGGGTGTAGCAGCGGCGGGGGCAGTAGTATGAAAGTCGATATAACCGTGATGATTTTTTTTTGGCAAATAAAGCTGCATTGAGCCAAATCCGGCGATGCCGCACATCATTGGATCTACCACTGTTTGCACCAAGGCGCAGGTAATCGCGGCATCGACTGCATTACCACCCTTTTTCAGCGCAACGGCACCAGCTTCGACTGCTTCTGGTTGGGGCGCGCAAACCATTCCTTTTTTCATACTAATTTGTTCCCGGTGTTGTCATCGCCTGTGACGGCGGTTACTACCTAATCTAGCCCGACCGGGGGCCATATAAACTTTATCTCCTGTGGTGACGCTGAATGGAGGCAAAATGGACAAACTAGATAAGTGGCAAGGCTTCATTCCAGACCAGGAAATAGAAGCATACCGTAAAGGTGCCTTTGGACGGAAAATTGGATTCGGGGCGCGACCGGCGCTCTTAAACATTGATACGACGCGAATGTTCGTCGACCCGGCATTTCCACAATGTGGCCGGGAAATGCCGGAACTGATTGAAGCAATCACTGCTATAACCGAAACATTCCGCGATTTAGATTTACCAATTTATTACAGTAGGCGTGATGACCGACGCCATCCGACCCAGCGGGGCATATGGAACTTGAAGCTCGGAAATGCCGGGGAATACATCTACAGCGAAGATCCGCGGGCGGACGAATGGCCTGAAGCCTATGCGCCACGTGAGGGCAAGGACGTTGTTGTTTTTAAGAACAAGCCGTCATGTTTTTTCGAGACGCCTTTGGAATCTTGGCTGCGCTATGATGAGATAGATACATTGGTCATAATAGGCGTTTCGACGAGCGGCTGCATCCGTGCCGGTGTGGTGGACGCGTTTTGCCATAATTTTCGTGTAATTGTGCCAGAAGAAGCAGTTGGTGACCGAAGTGTCACCCAACATATGGCAAATCTTTTCGATATAGATATGAAGAGTGGGGATGTTGAGCCGCTGGTCCATGTGATCGCAGAGGTCAAATCTCGGTTTGGCCGTGCTGACGCGGCAGAATAATTTTCATCTAAGTAGATATAAGTCATGCCCAAAGCTATTTTTGATTCTTCTGCGGCTCTGGCGAATTGTTTGACCGACGCTGAATTTCCGGAACTACCGAATTTTCAAAGAGGGAAAGTTAGGGATTCCTACGATTTTCCAGATGGCCGGCGTGTCATGGTTGCAACCGACCGGCAGTCTGCCTTTGACATTGTCTTGGCGGCCGTACCCTTTAAGGGTCAGGTGCTAAATGAGACTGCGCTTTTCTGGTTTCAGAAGACGCGCGATATTTGCCCAAATCACGTGATCGACTACCCGGACCCGAATGTTGCGGTTGCCAAACGTTTAGATATGCTGCCGGTGGAAATGGTTGTCCGTGATTATTTGACGGGCTCTACTGATACAAGTATTTGGTCGATGTACGATCGCGGGATGCGATTTATGTATGGGCATGAATTCCCCGATGGCTTAGTCAAGAATCAGAAATTGTCGGGCACCATTTTGACGCCGACGACTAAAGCAGATGCGGGGGGCCATGATGACCCGATCACAGCGGAAGAGATCATCGGGCAGAACATCCTTTCGCGAGATGTTTGGGAAGAACTCGCAGAAAAAAGCATAGCACTATTTGCACGGGGTCGTGAAATCGCAGCGTCAAATGGCCTCATCCTGGTCGATACAAAGTATGAATTTGGCGTTGATGCGAACGGACAAATTACTATTGCCGATGAGATACACACACCAGATTCGAGCCGTTACTGGATTGCAGAGAGTTATGAGGCGAAAATGGCTGCCGGTGAAAATCCAGATAGTTTGGATAAGGAATTCCTTCGCCTTTGGATTAGCGAACGTTGCAATCCATACAAAGATGATATCCCAGAAATTCCAGAGGAAACACTGATGGAATTTAGTGGGAAGTACGTAAAGCTTTTCGAGCAAGTGACAGGCCGAAACTTCGAAGAACCTTCGGGTGACCAATCGATCCGCGATAGGGTGCGTGATAACTTGGCACGCGCGTTTCCGGACCACTTTAATAAGTAGGATCAAAACATGACCGCAGAGATGCGTTACGCGAAAAAGCGAGTGAGCGTAAATGGGCTCAAGATGGCCTATATCGATGAAGGTGAGGGTGATCCAATTGTGTTTTTGCATGGAAACCCGGTATCTTCATATCTTTGGCGCAATGTAATGCCTCACCTCGAAGGCAGAGGGCGTTTGATAGCGCCTGACCTAATTGGCATGGGCGATTCGGAACGCCTGCCGATAAGCGGCACTGGGCAATACCGTTTCGTCCATCACCGCGAATATTTGGATGCGTTGCTCGAACAAATTGGTGTGCGTGAAAAATTAACGCTGGTCATTCATGATTGGGGTTCGGCGCTCGGGTTTCACTGGGCTCACCGTCACCCTGAGGCAGTTAAAGGTATTGCGTATATGGAGGCCATCGTGCGTCCGTTGCCTTGGGAGGATTGGCCAGACCAAAGCCGTAATGCATTCAAGGGATTGCGGTCGGAAGGTGGCGAGACAATGGTGTTAAAGAAAAATTTCTTTGTTGAAAAGCTTTTGCCAAATGCGATCATTCGTACCCTGGAAGATAGAGAGATGGAAGAATACCGACGCCCTTTTGTCGAGCCGGGCGAAAGCCGTCGCCCGACGCTAACCTGGCCGCGTGAAATACCAATCGACGGAGAGCCGGAGGATGTCGTTAAGATCGTTGGCGACTATGCGGATTGGCTAGCAAAAGGCGAGGTGCCTAAACTTTTTATAGATGCTGATCCTGGTGCCATACTCGTTGGAAAACAGCGAGATTTCTGCCGATCCTGGCCCAACCAGACTAATGTGACGGTTAAAGGTCATCACTTTATTCAGGAAGATTCGCCGGATGAAATTGGCCAAGCGATTGCCGATTGGCATTCGACCCTTTGAAAGCCTGGATCTAAGCGGCGGCTTTTGTGGCGCGCCACCCACGGGCAAGTGCTAAAACCTCAGCGATGTCCTGCTCGGTATTGTAGATATGCAGTGAGAGGCGGATGAGGCCCTTTCGGATCGAGTGTTGAACCTTGTTGTTATTGAGATGCTGCGATAGCGAGGACATTTCGGCGTCATCCGTCGAATCATGCCCACTCCCGCCTAGTCGTCCAACGCACACCAAGCTTGTTAGGTGATCGCCAGATGCGCCGCCCACTACAGGTAAGTCCAGAGCAAGCAAGCCGTCGGCTAATTGCCGGGTTAGATTGCCAACATGCATCTCAACGTTTTTTGCTCCAATCTCGTTAAGAAAGTTGATTGATTTATCAGCTGCGGCCGCAGCTATGTAATTATGATTGCCGAGATCAAATCGCCGTGCGCCTGGCATAAGACGGTAATTATCGGATCCAAGCGCTGCCTCATGGACGCCACCGCCTAAATCAACACCAAAACGGGCTAAATAAACAGGTGTCATCCGGTCCGCCCAATCATGTCGGCAATAAAGTAGACCCATTCCGTACAAGCCGAGCAGTCCCTTTTGCGTTGAGACGGCTAGGGCATCGATATTTAAAGCCTTCACGTCGGTTTCGACAATTCCGACAGATTGCACCCCATCGACTAGAAAAAATACGCCATGTTCTCGGCAGGCAGCACCGAGTGGTGCCATATCGGTCCGAAAACCAGGTGAGAAACTGACAGACGCGACGGTAACGCATTTGGTTCTCTCGTCCATAGAAGTGATTATTTCTTGGACCGGTATATTTCCTTCATCACCCGAAACTGTTCGGACTTCTACCCCTAGGCGTTCCCGAAGATGCAACCACGGATAAACGTTATTGGGGTGTTCCAAGTCAGGGCATAAGATGACGTTGTCTCCGGCTTTCAAATCTAAAGCAGCCACGATGGCATTCAGGCCTTCCGAAACATTTTTAGTAATTGCAACTTCATTCTTATTGGCGCCGATCATCTCGGCAAAGGCGCTGCGCACGTTTTCAACTATGCCAAACATTTCGTCCTTATCGCCTGAACCATTTGTACAAGCATCAAGGAGATTATCTACGGCAGACCGCGCACATTTGGGCGTTAAGCCGCGAGCAGCACAGTTCAGGTAGATTTGGTCTTTCGCTCCTGGGAACTGTTCCGCAATTTGGTCTAAATCGAGAGGCATGATCTTTGACCTTTTTGTTTCCATTGAATTAGGGATTTATGGCAATCACTTAATTTTAACACTATTAGCCTTTGATTTTTGGAAGGCAAAGCCAATGTGCGATGAGTGACATACACGTGAATTTCTTTTGATGGTCGACGGTCTAGGAGTTTGATAGGTATGAGATCATGAAATCTGATACACCAATCGTAAAAGATCTAGTGCTTATTGGTGGCGGCCATTCGCATGTGGCCGTGCTGAAGATGTTTGGTATGAAGCCAATGCCGGGTGTACGTATCACGCTGATTACACGAGATGTGGACACGCCATACTCCGGTATGTTGCCCGGATTTATCGCTGGGCACTATGAATTCGAACAAACTCATATAGACCTCCGTCCGCTCGCGCAGTTCGCAAATGCTCGCATTTATCATGACGAAGCCATTGGCATCGATCATGTGAATAAAAAGGTGATCTGCCGGAACCGTCCGCCCGTCGCCTTTGATATTCTCTCCATCAACATTGGGTCTACGCCCAACCTAGAGACACCTGGTGCCAAGGATTACGTGACCCCGGTGAAACCTATAAACAATTTTGTTAATAGATGGCAGGGGCTGTTTGACCGAGTTTGTGAACGGACGGATGAAATTCATATCGGTGGGGTGGGCGCGGGTGCTGGTGGAGTCGAAGTGCTTCTAGCTATCGAGCATCGATTGCGTCGTGACTTTGCGGATGCCGGACGTCCCTCAAACCACATCAAGTTTCATCTGATCACGGACGCTGAAGATATTCTTGTTTCCCACAATCCGTCCGTTCGCCGCAAATTTAACCGCGTGTTAAAGGAACGCAATGTCGTGGTTCATCTCAACCACAAAGTAGTTGGTGTGGAAGACAGTTCTGTGACATGTGAGAATGGCGCCTGCATAGCATTGGACGAAATTCTTTGGGTTACGCCGGCTGGGGCTGCGCCCTGGCTTCGCCAGGACACTAAGCTTCGGCTCGATGAACACGGCTTTATTGCCGTTAGTGATACGCTCGAGACGGTATCCCATTCTGATATCTTCGCTGCCGGTGACATCGCTGCTGTTGCCAGTCACCCGCGCCCAAAAGCTGGGGTGTTTGCGGTCCGGCAAGGGCCGCCACTGGCGGAGAACTTGCGCTGCGCACTTACGGGACGCCCGCTGAGGCCGTTCCGCCCACAGAAAGATTTCCTGAGCCTTGTCTCGACCGGAGACAAGTACGCCGTTGGTTCGCGTAACGGTTGGGCGGTGGAAGGTGAGTGGGTATGGCAGCTAAAGAATTGGATCGACCTTCGTTGGATGCGAAAATATCAGGAACTGCCGGAGATGGAGGAGGACGACGAGGTCGAAATTGCTGCCGGTCTTGCGGATGCCAATGCCATGAAGGAGATCTCTGCTATTGCAATGCGCTGTGGCGGTTGTGGTGCGAAAGTTGGAACGGACGTTCTTAGTCGGGCCCTGCAGATGCTTGAACCGGTCAAACGAACGGATATCCTGATTGGTTTGAACGAGCCGGATGATGCCGCGGTTGTTGAAGTTCCGCCAGGTAAGGTGATGGTCCATACGGTCGATTTCTTCCGTGCTTTTGTTGACGATCCTTATATTTTTGGACAGGTGGCGGCGAACCATGCACTCGGCGATGTGTTTGCGATGGGGGCGGAACCTCAGTCTGCACTCGCTGTTGCCTCCGTGCCTTTCGGGCCCGAAGCGAAAGTCGAAGAAGCGCTGTTCCATATGATGTCGGGCGCGATGGATGTTTTAGCCGATGCCGGTGCATCTCTCGTGGGCGGTCATACCAGCGAAGCTTCAGAACTTGCGCTTGGTTTTTCGATAAATGGTCTGGCGGACCGTGATAAAATTCTTCGCAAAGGCGGTATGCGGCCAGGTGATCGTTTGATACTCACGAAGCCGCTTGGCACCGGCACTTTGTTTGCAGCTGATATGCGGGGTGACGCCAAAGGGCGGTGGATCGACAGTGCCCTGGCGTCAATGGTAAAGTCGAACCGCATTGGGTCGGAGATACTGTTTGCGCGAGGTGCCACAGCTTGTACGGACGTAACGGGCTTTGGTTTGCTCGGACATCTGGTTGAGATGGCACGTCCATCGGAAGTCGATGTTGAACTCGATCTGAACGCCTTACCGCTCTTGGATGGTGCACTAGATTGCATTCGAAATGGTATCTTCTCGTCCTTGCAACCACAAAATGTGCGCCTTCGACGCGCAATCCGGTCGGACCTGAACGGTGGCCGTGAATCAGAGCTGCTGCCACTGATTTTCGATCCGCAGACTGCCGGTGGCCTTTTAGCTTCGGTACCGGAGGATGAAGCAGAAGCGTGCGTTGATGCTTTGCGTAAGTCTGGTTATCCAAAATCCCAAATTGTTGGTCGAATCTCGACGCAAAGCAATCATCTGGAGCCCATTAAGATACTCGGCTAAGGCTGCCTAAGAGCGCTCTCCAGGAGGAGAGTTCCTGTTTTTCGGTGAATTGTGGCTTCAGGGCGCGAATTTGCGCCGAGAGCTTCTTTAAGAAGGTTGCGTCGATCTCGATGCGTACAAGCAACTTCGTGAGTGCTTGCGTATCTTCGGCAGGGTAATAACCGTTATAGTTGGTGCCGAGAAGACCTATATTTCCATCGATTTTCGACGCAATGATTGGAAGGTTGGCCATGATTGCTTCGGACACCACATTGGCGCCGCCTTCTTGGCGAGACGAAATGATCATAGCTTGCGCTCGTGCCATTTTTTGGCGCACTTTCCAGCGTGGGACTTCACCAACCCAAGTATAACGAGGATTTCTCTCCATTTCAGCGTGTGCGTTGCGACGGTAGGTCTCGTCGATAGCTTTACCCATGTGGAGAATTTGTATCCGAGATGTGGCGGGTAATAATTGCACCGCCTGTGCCGTGCGCATTGGATCTTTCTCGACACGTAAATGGCCGGCCACAACAATCTCAAAACTTCTTTTTGTTGGTGGTTTGCGGCTAATAGGTGGCGCGGATTGTCGAATAACATGGAGTTTTTGATGAAATCGTGGTGGAATGGAATGTGCCACGCGATCATGCAGACAAATGAGGCGGTCGGCAATTTCCATTGAACCATATGTTTCCTCGGGGTGGCTTGCTTGGAAGGTATTTATATCGGTTCCAGCCAGGCATAGAAGCAATGGCAATTCAGGGTTAGTGTTCCTAAACCTGCGAATGGAGGCTGCACTTCGCCAAGCATGAATTGCCATCATTGCATCGCACGGCGCGCCGTCGTATTCGGTTAGAGTACGTGGGCTGTGGCCAAGCTTTTTTAGGATCGATGCCCATCGATTGGCCGTCGCACGGTTTCCAGAGCGGTCACCTTTCTTTGCGGGTGTGACAATGGTGATTTTCATAAACGACCGATTGATTGCTGCTAAATGAGTGAAAGACTGACGAAAGAAACTTTGGTTGCGAATCTCCTAGATGCTAGAGGGCGTACGATCGAGTTGGTTCACGGGCTTAACGAAGCGCAATTGTTGGGCCCTCGACTCGATATCGTCAATCCATTACTCTGGGAAATTGGACATTTAGCTTGGTTTCACGAGCATTTTGTTTTGCGACGCTTAGATGGCGTAGATCCGATTCTGCCGCAGACCGACAAACTTTATGACTCAATGAAGGTCCATCACGATCGGCGGTGGGACCTCAATTTGCCAGACTTGCATGGAGTATTTCAATATATGCGGGCTGTGGAAGCAGAGATGATCGATCGTTTAAATGAAGGTGAAGCAAGCAAAGATGAATCCTATCTATATCAGCTGACAACCTTTCATGAAGATATGCATGACGAAGCGTTTACTTACACGCGCCAAACGCTTTCTTATCCTACACCGGAATTCCAAATAGCGATAGATTATATCTCACCTGCTGCCGGGCCTTTATCAGGTGATGTTGATGTGCCTGGTGGCGAGATAGAACTCGGTTCCCATACTGGCGGCCCATTTATCTTCGATAATGAGAAATTCGCTCATGTTACTAAAATTACACCTTTTCAAATCGCAAAAGCCGCGGTGACAAATGCTGAATTTTGCGATTTTGTTGAAGATAAAGGCTATACTGATCGGCGATATTGGAGTGATGTTGGCTGGCGCTGGCGTGAAACAGCCGAGGCGGTTTGTCCCATATATTGGCGGCGCAGTGATAATGGCGGCTGGTGGGTACGTGTTTTTAATAAAGAAATACCGTTACCGGCCAACCAACCGGTCAATCACGTTAATTGGTTCGAAGCCGAGGCATGGTGCCGCTGGGCGAATCGGCGCTTGCCGACCGAAGCGGAATGGGAAGCTGCTGCCGCTTATGAACCCGCTATAAAGCTCGAAAGTGATATGCCAAAACGCCGTTACACATGGGGCGAGTCTTTGGGCAGATGTCCGGCAAATCTTGATGGTCGACATACCGGGGTTGTGGATGTAGCGGCATATCCGGATGGTGACAGCGCGTTTGGCTGCCGCCAAATGATTGGCAATGTATGGGAATGGACCTCTAGCGACTTCTTACCCTTTCCGGGGTTCAGCGTCGATCCATACGAGGAATATTCTGCACCATGGTTCGGTACACGGAAGGTGCTTCGCGGGGGGGCTTGGGCAACGCGGAGCCGGATGATTAGTAATACATACAGGAATTTTTTTACCCCTGACCGACGAGACACAATCTGCGGCTTTCGGACCTGTGCAATTTGACGACGGACCACGGGGCTCGCTATGTTATGTCTGACCATATAGTACATCGCGGTCATGCCTAAAACTAAACTTACTTCATTCACCGACCTGTCGCCTCCCGATGATGATTTTTTCGGCGATGTGATCGCTGGTCTTACGGCCGTGCCGAAGACGTTGCCATGCAAATATTTTTATGACGCGCATGGTTCAAAACTTTTCGACCAGATCTGCAAATTGCCAGAGTATTACCCAACCCGAACGGAAACTGCTTTGATGCGGGAGAAGGCTTTAGAAATGGCGAACGCCATTGGACCCGGTGTACAGGTTCTGGAATATGGATGCGGGTCTATCGAGAAAGTCCGTATTTTATTGGACGCGTTGGTAGCGACGGCGTCATACATTGCCGTCGATATTTCTCGTGAGCATCTGCGCGCAGCAGCGGAGACCTTGGCGGAGGACTACCCGGACATCGAGGTGCATGCAATTTGCACGGATTTTACGCAAGATTTTGTTATTCCAGGTGACATTCCTGGTAACCGTCGGGTCGCCTTCTTTCCAGGTTCCACAATTGGAAATTTTGAGAGGCCAGCCGCCACTGCTTTTCTTAAGCAAATTGCTACGCACGTCGGAGATGGTGGTGGTCTGCTTATTGGTGCGGATCGGAAGAAGGATGAGAGCGTCTTGTATGCCGCTTATAATGACAGCGCCGGTGTCACTGCAGATTTTAACCTCAATCTTTTAACACGCATTAATGAAGAACTTGGCGGTAATTTTGATCTTTCAGCTTTTGCGCATAGTGCGCCCTATAACACTTCTGCCGGCCGAATTGAGATGCACCTCGTTAGTTCCCGAGACCAATCAGTTCGGATTGGTGGCCGTATGATCAAATTTGCTAACGGGGAGAAGATCCACACTGAGAATTCACATAAATACGAGGTAGGCGAGTTCCAGGAACTCGCTCGTGGCGCTGGCTTCTCACCAAAGAAAGTCTGGAGTGATGCGGCGGCGTTGTTCAGCATACACTATTTTGAAATTGAATAGTCCCAGGGTTAAGCAGCTAAAAACTCCTGCGCCAACAACCTAAATTCGTTGAGTTTGTCGTGGTGGACCCAGTGTCCAGCTCCTTCGATATTAGCGAATTGTGCGTTCTGGAAATGTTGGGCACGGCCATCGACTTCAGGATCACTTGCCCAGCTTTCCGTCCCTCGCACTAGTAACGTGGGGCAGGTAATTCGCTGCCAAAGCTTTTGACGTTCGGACTCTGGGAAACCAAAGGGTGCACGAATACGTGTGTAATTGTCGTATTTCCAGCTATAGGTTCCGTCTTCGTTCTGATTGACGCCGTGGATCGTGAGGTGACGTGCCTGATCTGGAGTTAGATGCGGATTTGCCTCTTGCATGCGCTGGAAGGCCTCTTCGATAGATGGATAGCGCCGGGCTACGCGGCCAGAAATACTGCGCGTGAAGTTGACCCAATCGGTTATCCGTTCTTCCGATGGCTTACCTTCGCGCTCTTTAACACGGTCAGGAGGCCAACCGAGGCCTTCAATAGCTATGAGTTTTCTAACGGCTTCGGGATACAGTGCGGCGTATTGAAGGCTGATTGCACCGCCAAGGGAATGGCCGATAATAGTGATTGGTTGGTGCTTTGTTTGATGAAGGAGTTGCGCAATATCGTAGACGTATTCGGAAAGACCATAACTCCCGCCGATCATCCATTGGGAATCACCATGCCCGCGCAAATCTGGCGCGATTATATGCCATTCTTCGCGCAATGCTTCGGCAAGCCAATCCCAATTCCGGCAATGGTCGCGTCCGCCATGGACAAGAAGTAGTGGCGGCGCGTCCGCATTACCCCAGTCAACATAGTGAAGCCGCAAGCGTTGCGAAAAATAGGAATGCGACGTGGGTCCGGGGATGTTGATGGACATTCGGTCTCCTGGCTCGTTCATCGAGAAAAAAAGGGGCTCGGCATCTAATGGGCTCCGGTATTTAGTGTAATTCTCACTCATAGCCAAGTGAAGATAAGTGTTACTATTCGCGTGATGCAAAGAGCCTAATCAGCTTCAATGCGTCTAAAGGTTCCATCCGACCAATTGGTCCAGAACTGTAGGTTGAAGAGGCGACGCTGCCATCTTTACGGATAATAAATTCGGATGGTTGGATGATGCTGCGTCGGTCCTCCCACCACGTTCCGACGGATTCACCATGCTCCCGCGTCATGTTGACCGCAACAGGAAAACTAAGGTCAGCGCCCAATTCTGGATATTTGTCTTCGCCATCGACACTGCCAGCGAGCGCCACCTTTGCATCTGTTGCCGCAAGCTCGTCTTTTATTGCTTCATATCCGGCTAACTGCCGGAGGCAGAAAGGTCACCAGTGGCCTCGATAAAAGAGAACGATGTTGTATCTGGCGTCGAGGTTTTCTTTGAGGTTAAAGGTGCGACCACCAACGACATTCACTTCAAAATCAGGGAAAATGTCACCCGCATCGAGTTTGTTACCCATTTGCTTCCTCACATTGGTTGGGGCGTCTCTGAGCGACGCAAATTAGGTGTGTATTTTTAAAAGCCAAGATCAAATGTGCGAGGGATCTTTAAGAGAGCGCACGGCGGACGGTCTGAGATAAGAGTTCGACAACGCTCGCATGCACATCGGGGTGCATGCCGTCGCCTGTTGCATCCAGCATACCAGACATCCCATCCACAAGACCTGCGGCAGGTGAAAAATCTAGCAAGCGCCGCTCGGCTTCGGGAGTATGTGCTAATTTTGGATTTTTCTTGAGGATGGCCAAAGCCGCCGCTACCGCATAGCAACCCCAATTCGAGACACCGGCGGGGATGAGGACGTCTGTTGCCATCTCGGCACAGAGAATTTCGCCATGCGGGATATGTGTTGCGACGGCTTCTTTGACGGCGCCCATGCCGATCTCATTGCCGCCGTCGCCGATACCGATTGTAGGTAGCCCGCGCTCCGACGCGAATTCGACAATATAATCGAGCTTCTCGCGTCCTTCGCTGTAATCCTGTCCGAGTGCGTTACGATAGGTGCCGTCTGCTGAAATACCCGCACGTTCGCAGGCGATGACGGCCTTTGGTGCGTATGTATCCAATAAATCGATAGCTGCTTGCCGCGCAGCCTTGTCTTCAATTGCGCCATTTTCCATTACGGCAATGCCGGTAAAGCGAGGCAGCGACGTGGCGGCTTTAGCTTGCTCAAAGGTAACCACATTCAATCCTGAAAACGCCACCATTTTGGCGACACGGTTACGAATCGATGCATCTACGATGATGACGGGAATGGCATTAAACCCTTGGCTAAGAGCCCTAGCCAGGACTGCGGAACCGATTGGGCCATCGTTCTCTGCTATTTCGGACGAAACGCTGGCGCGGGTGAGGGAACCAGTTATGATGAAAACTGTATCACTGCTCTGAAGTTGGGCGAGTTGATCGGCGGCAGCTAGCGATAACGAGCCATTGACATGGGCTCGTGCCGGCTCAAACAAGCCCGCAACGCCACGACCACCAATATCTAAGCAAACAATTCTATCAATTAGGTCGAAAAATACGTTGTCTTTTGGCATGGTTTAGTAACCTCGTTCGATATCGGCGATGCCATTAATCGGTTTGCCCTTGCGATAGCGCTTAATATTGGCAGCGATGGATTGGGCGCAGGACCGCGGTACGATTTCACCAGCAATATGTGGTGTCATAATGACTTTTGGATGCTCCCAAAACGGATGATCAGTTGGCAACGGTTCTTGATTAAAAACGTCAAGGAAGGCGCCATCGATGTTACCGCTGTTGAGTGCCGCAAGAAGGTCCTCATCAATAACATGCCCCCCACGACCTATATTTGTTAAAAACGCGCCTTTAGGCAGAGCAGCTAGTGTTTTTGCGTTTATAATTCCGCGGGTTTCCGAAGTAAGTGGGAGAACTACGACAATTTGTTGGCACTGCGGAAGCATCTCGAAGAGACCGTCTTCGCCTGCGTGGCAGGTTATTCCTTCGAGTTGTTTTGGACTACGGCTCCAGCCATGGACTTGAAAATTTAGGCCCTTCAGCTTAAGAGCGACGTCCGATCCTATGGCGCCTATACCGAGGACACCAATATGCGTATCGGGCGTAAAGTTCGGCCATTTTTTTTTCCAAGTTCTATTTTTTTGAGCCAATTGGAAATGTGGCATGAAACGATGGAAGCCGAGCACTGCATAGACGGCATATTCTGACATCATAGTTGATAGGGTGTCATCTATGATGCGCACGATGGGGATTTGTTCCGGACGATCTGGATCCTGCAGCACGTGGTCGAAGCCGGCAGCCAGTGAAAAAATCAACTTTAAGTTTGGAAAGCTTGCCAACAGGCCGTCTTTTGGTTGCCAACAGAGGACGTATTCGATGTCTTCATAATTGCCGATCTCGGGATAGATCCGAACGTCAACTTCGGGTGGCAACGCTCGCTGTAATTCTGCCAACCAAAGTTCGGCGGGGTCATGTTTGGAATAGAATAATAGGGTGGACAATGTTGCTCCCCTCGTCTTCATCGATATGCCTTATCAAGGCTAGTGCATTGCGCTGCTTTGCCAATCGTTTAGCCAAGGCTTTGCGTGACACATCGTCAGACCTTGTTTAAAAGAATGGATGTCTCGCGGACGAACACCGGAACCCTCTATTTTTAAAGCTGCGGCCTGGATGACTGGCACGTTGATGTCGTTCACCTTTATGGCCATCGCAGTCCGTGAACTTCATGCAGCGGAAATTCACACATTTGAGATCCTGGCGATGCGCAGCATCATCGGGCTCATAATAGTGACATGTGTTGTGTGGCATTTCGGCTGGCATCTTATTCGAACACACCAACCGAAACTGCAGGTAGGACGTAATATTGTGCATTTCGGCGGTCAATCGACTTGGATATATGGCCTATCCTTGTTGCCTCTGGCGGAGGTCTTTGCCATCGAGTTTACGATTCCGATTTGGGTCGCCTTACTTGCTGTTATTTTCCTTGGCGAACGCATGACAAGGGGCCGCTTTATCGCAATCGGGGCTGGGTTTTTGGGAATATTAGTAATCCTTCGGCCGGGCATAGAGATTATCCAGCTTGGTACGTTCGTCGTTTTGGGTAGTGCGATGTGCTTCGGTACGTCGATTACTTGTACCAAGAAATTGGTTTCAACGGATTCGCCACTCGCTGTATTGTTCTATATGTGTCTCATCCAATTGCCGATGGGCCTGATTCCCGCATTGTTCGTATGGGTGACACCACAAGGTATCCAGTGGCTATATTTAGTAATTATCGGAATGATGGGTCTTTCAGCTCACTATTGCGAAGCGCATGCTTTCCGGCATGCGGATGCAACCGTCGTTATTCCATTACAATTCTTGCGATTGCCACTTATCGTAATCGTTGGGTATTTGCTTTATGACGAGTCACTGGAACTGGCGGTCTTACTAGGTGCTGCCCTGATTTTTAGTGGTAACTACTACAACATACGCCTAGAGGCGGGTCAGCAAAAATTGGACTGAGCCGGGCTTGGCATTGACTTGTCTGGGATCGCATCTGTACGTTGGCAAATGGCCAATTGCCAACTTCTCGCCGAAATGGAGAAACTTCGAATCCTTGTCGTCGATGACGAAGAGGAAATTCGAAATCTGCTGCAAGGGATTCTGCGGGATATTGGGATCGTGCGCGTCCATCTTGCGGAGAACGGCGCAACGGCATGGCAACGCCTCAATCGCAGTGAACTTGACTATGACCTTGTCATCAGCGATTGGTTAATGCCGCGGATGGATGGGTTAGAGCTACTTAAGAAGATGCGTAAGGGTGGGTCAAAGACGCCGTTTATGATGTTAACGGTCAAAGTGACCGTTGAAGCCGTGGTGGCTGCCAAGATGGCTGGCGTGACGAGTTACGTGGCTAAGCCGTTCACTTACAATGAATTTTTGGAAAAAATATCTGCGCTCGCGAAGCGGATTATCACGGATAAAGCACCTAGTTGATACCTAATTAATTAGGTTTTCATTTTATTAGGTGTGAATACTTTTTGTTAAGGACCGTAGCGATTCAAATTCGTTAAAGGGAATTAATTATTGGACGTGAATTTGTTAACAAAATTTTTGCGAATTATGGGCCTGGGAGCCTTCATATAGAGGACCCACTCTTAAGAATTCTGATATTTTTGGAGTAATGTGTTTTTGATATAAAAGCTGCCCGAGCTTTTTTTTAATATGTTTTTCCCACGCCAAAATTATAGATCTTATTCAGATAAAAGGCTGAGCAATTGCCGGATTGCCTTTCTTTTATTGAACGATATGTTTTCAGCGTTGGATCTATAAAAATGGTCGTTACAGCAGCGAGGCGTTTGCTGGCCTATTAATTATGGGAAAAAGATTTGGAAAGTGTAGACATCACCTCGTTAGGTCTGTGGCATTCGTTATATAATGTCAGCCTCTGATTTTGACTCTGAAATTTCATAACGGCATTGCTTAGGCTTTGGGCACAGAAACAATAGACGACCTCTTCCGGAGGTACGGCCCCGCATATAGATGGCTCGCGACTGTCACTAGTATGGTCGGTGCTATGACTGTTGTACTCTCAATGACGACTGTCAATGTTGCCTTCCCAGACATTATGGGGGCGTTTGGGATTGGGCGCGACAAAGCTCAGTTACTGTCTTCTGGATACCTGGCGGCGATGACGGCGGGAATGGTTTCGGCAGCTTGGTTCATCTCTATCTTCGGTGAGCGCCTAACGAGCGCGATAATGCTGACCATATTCATTTTAGGCTCGACGATGAGTGGAATTTCCGAAACCGAGGAAGCACTTAACTTTGGTCGATTAATGCAGGGAATGGCCGCAGGAGTAATCCAACCACTGACAATGGCGATTACTTTCAAGGTTTTTCCGCCGAATCGACGCAGTACTGCGATGGGAATTTATTCGATGGGAATCGTGTTGGCACCTGCTGTCGGGCCAACACTTGGCGGTATTGCGATTGAGCTCTTCAATTGGCGTTACGTGTTTTTTCTTACGTTGCCAACTTCGGCACTGGCTGTTTTGTTGAGCTTTCTCTTTATGCCATCCAAGAAAGTCGACAGGAAAATACCAAAATTTGATTTCATTGGCTTCGTGCTTATGTGTTTGTCGCTCTTTAGCCTGATGTTGGCGCTATCCAGTGGCCAGCGTGAAGGTTGGGGATCGGACTATATCCTCAGTTTATTTGCCGTTGGCCTGACTTCCGGAGCTGCGTTTATCATTTGGGAACACTATGCGGAAGTGCCGTTGATGAATATGCGGGTTTTTAGGTTTGCAAGGTTTTCGTCAGCGGCCGTGGTAGCCTTTTTCAGTGGATGTATTTTCCTTACATCAACATTTCTGATTCCAGTGTTTGTGCAGGAAATTCAGGGCTATACGCCGTTGCGAGCCGGATACCTCCTAATGCCGGGGGGGCTGTCGCTATTGCTGTTTTTCCCGTTGGCAGGCCGGATCGCTGATACGTTGCCCGCCCACATTGTCATTGGGACTGGTCTCCTATGCTATGTGATTGCTTTTACACTCTTAAACGGTGTCGATGTAAATACGCCGTTTTGGACATTTGTTATGTGGACGTTTTTTATTCGCTTTGGATTGGCTTGTACGATGCCTGTTGTGAATGCCACGGCTTTGAAAGCCGTGCCCGCTGAAATGGTAAACCAAGCGAGTGGTACAATTAATTTGATTCGGCAATTGGGTGCAGCCTTTGGAATGAACTGCGTTGTGGCCTTTATGGAAGCCAGGATTCCATTTCATGGCGATGCACTCTCTGCCATGCAATCCAAAGGAAGTTCCGCTAGCGCAGAAATGTTGGATAAGACACAGAAATTACTGTCAGAAGCCGGCGTCTCTGCAGCTGATCGCGGCGCAGGAGCGTTGCACTATCTAGGCGAGGTAGTTTACGCGCAAGCCAGTACCATGGGATACCAGGATGCCTTCGCATCATTAGGCGTTATCGCCGCTGCAGGGATCGTGCCGGTCTGGATATTAGCGCGGTTCAGAGATCGGTCTGGCTAAATAAGATTGAAGCGAAGGGGTGATTATGATTGATCCATTTCAATCGGCCGCGACGTGGCTTGCGAAATTAGAAAGTGGTGAACTGTCTGCGCGGCAAGCGACAGAAATAATGATTGAGCGCATTGAACAGATAGATCCCAAAATCAACGCGGTGGTCGTTCGAGATTTTTCGGGGGCTCGCTTGGCGGCTGACGCTGCCGATGATGCTCGCAAACGAGGTGAGACACTTGGTCTCTTGCACGGTCTTCCAATGACGGTGAAGGAAGCCTTCGATGTGTCTGGCCTAACGACGACTTGGGGTGTGCCAAAATTCAAAAATAATGTTGCGTATCGCGATTCCTTAGTTGTGGAAAAATTACGAAGCGCCGGCGCAATCATCCTCGGTAAGACGAACGTACCGCTTATGCTAAGCGATTGGCAGACCTTTAACGAAATTTATGGGACGACAAACAACCCATGGGACAAGTCGCGGAGTTCGGGTGGTTCGTCCGGTGGGGCTGCTGCTGCCTTGGCGGCGGGTTTGACGCCATTGGAAGTTGGCAGCGACATCGGTGCATCAATCCGAAGTCCATCGCATTTTTGTGGCGTTTATGGACACAAACCGTCCTTCGGTATTGTTCCGGTGGACGGACATACCATTCCAGGGCTTGATATCGAACTCGATCTACTTGTCACTGGGCCAATGGCTCGAACAGCGTCTGATTTGCGCCTTGCGATGCAAGTTATTGTTGGGCCTAGCCGGCAGAACGCTCCCGCTTGGCAGATTGAATTACCCGAGCGGCCTCGGAGACAGCTCTCTAATTACCGCGTGGCAGTGCTCTTGGCTCCAGAAATTTGTAAGGTGGATATACAGGTACGGGATGTGTTGGCAAAGGTTGCGAATGCCCTGCGTAAGCGTGGAGCGAAAGTCTCCGAGATAGCGCGTCCGGATGTGGATTTTGAGGCTGCACACCATCAATATCTTTTAAATTTACGAGGTGCGACCGGAGCTTTGATGGATGACACCGATTATGCAGCTGCAAAAGCAAATGCGGCGACGCTTGATGCGACAGATCGGAGCTATTGGGCTTATATCAATCGGGCGGCTATTCAGACCCACCGTGAATACTTTGCGGTGGAGCAGGCGCGTCAGGCATTACGCAATGCGTGGTCGGCATTTTTCAAGGATTGGGATATTGTTCTTTGTCCTATCGCCGCAAGCACGGCCTTTCTGCACGATCAAAATCTTCCACGACATGAGAGGACTATCCCGGTCGACGGTACTCAAGAGAGTTACAATGACCAGTTATTTTGGGCGGGTTTGGCAACCTATCCCTATTTGCCGTCGACTGTATTTCCAGCAGGCCCTGCAGAGAACGGTTTACCTGTTGGTTTGCAAGCTATTGGACCTTACTTGCACGATCTTGAAACGATTCATTTTGCCGAATTATTAGAAGTTGAATGGTGTGGTTTTACGCCACCGTCAGGTTATTAATTCTAACTCTATTCCGGCGTTGTCCCCTGCATTGTCACACGATGCATTACGCGACGTTGACCATGATAGTCGTTGAGTGGATAGTGGAGCGCGCAACGGTTGTCCCACACGGCGATAGATCCGGGAGCCCATTGAAATCTGCAAGTGAATTCTGGGCGGACTTGATGTTCAAATAGAAATTTGAGAATCGGGGCACTTTCCTCGGGCGACGTTCCCTCAAAACAAACGGTATGCCCTTGGTTTACATAAAGCGCTTTGCGGCCTGTTTCAGGGTGGGTCCGAACAATCGGATGTATAGCCTCTGTCTGCACGTCAGACGCGTCTTTTGGATTTTCGTCGATGCTTTTCTGCCGTCCGGCTGCCGCATCACCTTTTTGCGATGAATTAATGCCCCGGCGCCCGTCAAGAATTGCCTTGAGACCTTTGGAAAGTGTTTCGTACGCAAGATATAAATTTGCGAACATCGTATCACCACCAGTATCCGGAATTTCTTTGGCGTAAAGCACGGATCCCATTGGTGGCTTCGCTAAATAGGCGGTGTCTGTATGCCATACACCGCCAAAGTTGAGTTCATCTTCAGGTTCTTTACGTACCTCTATGACCTCGGAACATTCGGGTAAACCTTGTAAAAATGGATAATAGCCAATCGGGGCAAAACGGGCCGAGAAGGCCACTTGTTGTTGAGGTGTGATATTTTGACTTCGGAAAAATATCACCTGATGTTTAAGAAAGGCATCGTGAATTTCAGTAAAAACGTTGTTGGATATGGTGGCGAGATCGACCCCGTGAATTTCGGCACCCAAGGCGCCGGAGATGGGTTTTACGTCTATATAATTATAAGACATTGCAATGCCCTCGGGATTACAGAGGTAATGCGGCGATAGCGGCGCCGCTATTTGGAAAGCGCTGGAACGCTCACCGAAGAGTAAAAAATTATATTGCCCCGGCCTGTGCAATTAAAGTTTTTGTCATCGGCCCTTCCAAACCGGCGCCCTTTTTTCATTAAAGGCCCGGCGCGCCTCTTTGCTATCTTCCGAGTCAAAAGCACCCGAAGTCGCCATTAATGCGCGGCGTGGAACGTCTTTGAAATCCATATTTTCCATTTCGTAGAGTAGGTCGCGGGTAACCTTGAGCGCAATTGGTGACATAGTCGTTAGACGTTTGGCTAATTTTTTAGTTTCGTCCGCTAATTTTGCACGTGGGACGACTTTTGTGACTAAACCCAAACGGCCAGCTTCTTTTGCGTCGATAGGGTCGCCGGTAAGGATCAACTCAGCTGCCCGCATACGCCCGATGAGTTTTTGCAAGTGCCAGACATGCATGCCGGGCGGCGCAGCAAGATTAGGTACACCGGGATATCCAAAACTGGCATCGTCTGATGCGACGACCATGTCGCACGTAAAGGCCATTGTGCAGGCCCCTTCGCGCGCATAACCATGAACCGCAGCAATGATCGGTTTTGAGAGGCCTCGAACTCGTTCGACCTGTTCCACATAAAATTTTTCAAGAAACCGTGCCATTTCGTCAGTGCCAAATGCGGCGAGATATTTGAGGTCTGCGCCGGCTGATAGTCCTTTACCTTTTCCCGAAAGAACAACGACCTTGATGTCTTTGTCGTCATCTGCTCGTTGCAGTGTGTCGAAGTATTCGTCGGTCATCGCCTCGTGGATTGCGTTGACGGGAGGTCTATCAAGTGTGATGGATGCAATGCCCTCCGTGACTTCGTAGTGGAGATATTTATAGCCGCGTGTCATTCGGCTGCTGCTGCGGTGGCTTCAGCCTCAAAGTGGAACCCTCTGTAATCCTCCGCAACCACTTCTTCACAGATGCGCCGATAGGTCCCAACGCCCCCAATATACGGCATAAAGAGCCTCGGTTTTCCGGGAATATTAGCGCCCATATACCAAGAATTCGCCCGTGGGAAGAGAGTTTTATTGGCGGCTTCTTGCACGTGGTCGACCCAATCATTTTCGGCTGAAACTTTAGGTTCCATAAGCTCAAAGCCCCGGGAGCGCATATGAATAATGCTGTCTGTTACGAAATCGACGTGTTGCTCAATAGAAACGAGCATATTGCTCTTAACCGACGGGCTTCCTGGGCCTGTAATCATGAAAAGGTTTGGGAATGCTTCTGACATAAGACCAAGGTAAGTCCGCGGTCCGGCATACCACTTCTTTTTTAAGGCTAAGTTGCCTCGTCCGCGTATATCCACGTTAAAGAGTGTTCCCGTCATTGCATCAAAGCCAGTCGCGAACACGATGCTGTCGAATTTGAAATCGCGGCCGTTGGCCATGAGTCCTGTCGGTGTGATCCGTTCGATCGGCTTTTTACTGATGTCAACTAAGTCGACGTTGTCGCGGTTGTAGGTTTCGAAGTAGCCACTGTCTATACAAATACGTTTTGTGCCAATGGGGTAAGTTTTAGGCGCTAGAAGTTCCGCTGTTGCGGGGTCCTTCACAATCTGTCGTATTTGATTACGCACAAATTCAGAGGCCGTGTCATTCGATTCCTGGCTGAAAAGGAGATCGTTGAAAGATGTAAGGAAGCCCGAACCGCCTATCTTCCAGCGTTTTTCGTAGGTTTCTTGACGTTCTTTGTCGTCAACTGACATTGCTGGCTTATTGTTAAGGTCCTTCATACTGCCATGTCCGGTATAACGCATTTCTTCGCGAAGCGCCGGGTACTTCTCTTTCCAGGATTTCGCATAATCCGGTGTCATTGGCTCGTTTTGAGAGGGAATGGAGTAATTTGGTGTCCGTTGAAATACAGTCACATGGGCTGCTTCTTTGGCTAGTACGGGGATGGCTTGAATACCCGATGAACCGGTACCGATCACGGCAATACGTTGGTCTGTGAAATCCACCTTCTCGTGCGGCCAATTGCCGGTGTGATAGGTATTGCCTTGATAATTGGCCAATCCTTCAATGTCAGGCGTCTGAGCTGTTGATATGCATCCGGTCGCCATAACAAAATATTGCGTCGTTACCCGTTCGCCTTTGTCGGTTTTGATAAGCCAACGACGGCTTTTTTCATTAAAATGTGCGGATGTGACCTCAACGCTGAAATCTATATCTTTCCGAAGATCTAGCCGGTCGGCAACGTGATTTGCGTAGGCCAAGATATCGGGCTGGGCTGAGAACTTCTCCGGCCACTCCCATTCTTGCTCTAAGTCTTCGTCAAAAGAATAGGAGTATTGCATACTTTCGACATCGCATCGCGCGCCGGGATAGCGGTTCCAATACCAAGTTCCGCCAACGCCTTGACCACGCTCATATACGCGGGTTCTAAGTCCCAGCTTACGGAAGCGATGCAAGAGATAGAGGCCGGAGAAACCGGCGCCTACAATGACAGCGTCTACGATAGCCTCTCGTTGTTCCTGTCTAGACATGATACCCTTTCGAACGTTCCGCGTTTCCCTGACAAATCTATATAAAATTAAGCTCTTGGGAAGCCTGTAGCTATATGAGTTTGCTCGCCCAGGCTTACCTCGTCACAATCATACATGAAAGGTTTTGGGTTGGTGCTATGAAAATAAAGGAAATCCGCACGCATTTATTATCGGTGCCCTTCAGCGATCCGCCGAAAACAGGTTTTCTGACCCTACCTAATATTGATCTGCTTGTGGTGGAGGTGGAGACTGATTCTGGCGTGATTGGAACCGGCCATTTGCACCCCTTGGCGGGTGGAATGCGCACGCTTGAGATGTGCATTAATGAGATGTTGACGCCGATACTTATTGGTGAAGAAGCCGATGACGTCCCGTCGTTGTGGCAAAGGATGTGGCAAGCGACCTTTATTCAGGGACGTATGGGTATCACTCTTATGGCGATGTCGGCATTAGATATTGCGCTTTGGGACGCGTTTGGGCGACATCAAGGGAAGCCGCTTTGGCAGATATGGGGTGGCCGGCCAAATCCTTTGCCTGTTTACGGCTCAGGTTGTTTTAGGGGGCTTGGACATGACGGTATGATCGAAAAGGCAAAGCGTTTTGTAAGTGAGGGTTTTACTGCGATTAAAATGCAAGTGGCGCATGTTTTTACACATGATGAAGACGTCGTAAACGTCCGTGATATGAGGGAGGCACTTGGCGACGACATTGAGATTATGGTTGACGTCAATCAGGGATGGACTGTCGATGAAGCCATCGCCGTAGGTAAACGGATTGACCCCTTTGATCTGACGTGGCTAGAGGAACCTGTTATGGCGGATGACTTCGACGGTTATCATGCAATCGCTGATGCGATTAAGACACCGGTCGTAGGTGGTGAGAACAATTTTACGCACCACGATTTTAAGCCTTTTTTCGAAAGTAAGAAGGTGCCAATCCTCCAACCAGATATAATGCGTGGTGGCTATACCGAACTACGGGTTATTTCTGAACATGCCCATATGTCTGGTTTAACAATGGCGTGGCATATGTTTCCTGAGCTCAGCGTCCATCTGACAGCGTCGATCGATAATCCGTCGTGGCTTGAGTATATGGGTTGGTACGATCACCTTTGGGTTGAACCAAATAACCCGAAAAATGGCATGATGTCGCCGTCAGATCGACCGGGTCATGGCATGGATTTTCGTCAGGAACTATTCCAAGATCATCCTTACACGAGTTAACGAACAGGCCAGCAAATCATAAAGGAGATAACATCCGGCGGGTTTGTTGGCACCGCATGCAAAATTCTGGTTTTGTGCGACGATAAAATTTGCTTTCGGATGGCTTACTGCTTTTGTGCCACAACACGGCCGCCACCAAGCGCGCCGGATTGGAAGGCGTCAAGAATACAATTATTCCGTTCTGCGATGATCTCAAAAATTCTTGGGCTAAATTGTTTTGAAAGTGTTTCTTTCATTTCGATAAGCCGAGACATAATTGTCTTATATTGGTCGGCGAATACATCGCTCACGTTTTCTTGATGAACGACTTTGCAGCCGTTGTTTTCAAGATAAGACCTATAATCGTCAAGAGTAGCAATATTCGGGGCTGCCATAGCGGCCAGCATATCCTCACGGGGTTTGCCAGTAAGTGGCCCTGTTTCGACCCAGTCTGTAAACGCGACCAATCCACCAGATTTCAGGACATTTCCAATTTCCTCTATAAGTTTTTCCTTATCAGGAATGTGGCACCATGCGTCTTGTCCCCAAACGATATCGAAAGATCCACTAGGAAAGTTCATATCAAGAGCATCTCCTTGCTGGAAGGAGGTGAGGTGGTCTAGTTTTCTCGCTTTCGCACGCCTATTTGCTTCCTCGACATTCGTTTTGACGAGGTCAAGCCCGACAACACGGCAGTTAAAAGTTGCAGCGAGATGCAATGAAGGGCCGCCGACGCCGCTGCCAATTTCTAATATTTGGCTGCGCCGTGTGACACCAGCCAGTGCGGCTAATTCTTCAGTGGAGGCAGTGCCGCCAATGGATAGGTAATCGTCAGTGTAAATCGCTTCGATGATCGCGATGCCGAGTTTGTTGTAGTTCTTTTCGATGGCCTCTGCGAGCATGTGCTTTAACCTGTTGGTTTGTCTGCGACGATCATGCGCCAGCGATGGAAAAATTTTAGTTCACCCTGATCATTCAACGATAGACCGAAACCCGCATGACGGCCATCTTTCGCCAAAGTGCGAGCGATAGTGCGAAGCGGTCCAATGCGTTGCGGGTCATTCGCGATCTTGCACCACTCATCAAACTCCCGATCTTTGTCCCACCCAGAAATTTTTTGGACAACAAAACCCGCATCCTTAACTCGGTTGAACAATTCACCCTCTGACAGCATGCGAGCATGTGACGGGTCGCGGATGGTTTCGATAGCGTTCTGCAAGGCTGCTTCTTCTGTATCATTGCTGACAATGACGTCGATGATCACGGCACGACCGCCAGGTTTAAGCACCCTATAAATCTCGGCTATAACCTTTGTTGGATCGGCGAAATGATGGATTGCGAGACGTGTGACAACGCCGTCAAAGACGGCATCAGTGAACGGCATCTTCTGGGCGTCGCCTTCTTGGAAACAAACATTTGTTAGGTTAGCCAATTCGCATCGGATCTGTGCCTTCTGCAGCATGGCCGGTGTGGCGTCGAAGGCTGTGATATTTTTTGCGGCTTTTGCCAGGGCTGCAGTAACAACCCCGGGGCCGCAGGCGACGTCTAGAAGGTTGCCATCGCCAGCAACACCCAGCGCGTTTTGGAAGCGTAATTCCACTTTCTCATCAGCTTTAACTGCATGAACGGCAAAAGTATCGGCCTGCCGCGTGAATTCTTCTTTAATTCGGTCGAGATGGCTCAAATCCATTCCTAACTGAAGGAAAAGCCTTCATATCCATTCTGAACGACGTCTTCACATTTCTTGAAGTAGGCTGGGATGCCGCCGAAATAAGGTAGGAATACTCGGGCTTTTCCGGCGACGTTTGCTCCCATATACCAACTGTCTGTGACTGTCTTAAGGCCGACTTCCCCAAGCTCCTGGCAATGCGTCCACCAAGCACTCTCTGCTTCGGCATCTGCTTCAATTACCGTGAGCCCCATAGATTTAGTGTAGGCAAGACAATTAGTAATCCAATCTACATGTTGTTCTATCGTCGGCAGCATATTCGAAAAGACGCTTGGGCTGCCGGGTCCCGTCACAGTGAATAGGTTTGGAAAATCGTGCATAGCAAGCCCAAGATACGTAGACGGCCCATCCTTCCAGCGGTCGGCAAGCGATTCGTTTTTTCGTCCCCGGATATCCATCCGTGTTAGTGCGCCGGTCATCGCGTCAAACCCCGTCGCGATCACCAAAGCGTCAACTTCGTAATCTATGTTGTGCAACTGTATAGAGGCCGGAGTGATCGCGTTAATTGGCATTTCACTTACATCAACCAGTTCGACATTGTCTCGGTTGTAGGTTTGGAAATAATCGATATCCACACAGAGCCGTTTCGCGCCGATAACGTTCTTTGGGCAGAGTTTTTCGGCCGTCTCCGGGTCATTGACGGTGGCGCGGATCTTTTCCCGCACAAATTCGGCGGCAATGTCGTTAGCGCTTTTCTCTATCATCAAGTCGCCGAATGCACTCATGAAACCGAGCCCACCGCGCTGCCAATTCCGTTCGAACGCGGCGAACTGTTCCTCTGGTGTGGCATCGTGCACCAAGCCCTGGTTGTAGACGATGTCCAGACCTCCCGGTGTCGTTTTTGCACGGGCTCGCATTTCTTTGTATGTCGCTTTAGTTTTTATTTCAGTATTTGGGTCGAGCGGCGCGTTATGAGCTGGAATGGCATAGTTTGCAGTTCGCTGGAAGACCGTCAGATGTTTGGCTTCTCGGGCAATATGAGGAATCGATTGGATAGCAGAAGAGCCTGTGCCGATAACTCCAACACGCAGTCCTTTGAAGTCGACCTTCTCATGCGGCCAGAGCGCTGTGTGATAGATAGGGCCCGCAAAACTATTTAAGCCATCAATTTTTGGCCAATTGGGCGCGGACAGGCATCCCGTCGCCATAACAAAGTATCGGCCAGTTGTCATTTGGCCGGCCTCTGAGGTAAGTGTCCATTGAGAATTTGTCTCATCGTAAGCAGCGGATTTTATACGCATATTGAAGTCGATGTCGGTCCTAAGGTCATAACGGTCCGCGACGTGCTGCGCATATTTCAGGATTTCTGGTTGTGGCGAGTAGCGTTCGGACCAGGACCATTCTTCCTGGAGCTCGTCGTCGAACTGATAAGAATATTGCATACTTTCCACATCGCAGCGTGCGCCTGGGTAGCGGTTCCAGTACCACGTTCCGCCGACATCGGTGCCCGCCTCGAGCACTCGAGCACTCATGCCTATCTTGCGCATTTGATGTAACAAATACATCCCAGCGAACCCTGCCCCCACGATTACGACCTCAAATTCTCGCTCGTTCATTGCCTGCTATTTTCCAATCTCGCAAAAAATCTATTTAACCTGCGCTTTTTGTGCCGGATAAATTAAAACGTTCCCACTAGGGAACATAGGTTTTGGCGGCTTTTGTCCAATAAAGCAGATATCTCCCTAAAGGGGATATATCAATTGGCAGACCACATATGGCCCAGACTCCTTTTGGGCGCATGGCGATGCCTTGCTAATTTGCTTGTATTTGCTTTATTTCTCTCTTTGCCGAGATGATTCGATAAGGCTAGGCATGAACGATTTAAACCCCCAAAACACGTTATCAGCCGAAGAGCATGCCTGTGCGATGGTTGACTACATTGCCGAGGGCACGCAACGGGCTCACGAAATTGGTAATCGCGGTCCTATTAAGTTTGATGGAGACGGTAAGTTAGACCGATTAATTTTAGAGGCATATTGGGAGCATGGATTTTATGTTTTCGAAGGTGTCGTTTCGGATCAAGAACTTGGAGAGCTTCGCGCGGATGTTGAACATATGCTGTCTGGTGCGCCTTTAGAACCAAATGGCGATGTTGACTCCAAGGGCCGGCCAGCTATGGGCCAAGAATTTACACGGCCACCCTATCGATTTGCGCGGCCGTTAAGTGACCCTCTCGGCGGTACGGGCAAGAACAAAGGCCGACACCCTGCTCAAATGCAGGAGGCTATTCCCGCGAGAGATGCGCCGAAATGGACGGTACAAAACCTACACGGTAATCTTCAATTGATGGATTCGACGCTGCGTCTTTATGGTCACCCCGGTCTGCTGTCTGTCGCGGAAGCAGTGCTAGGCCCAGACTTTGTTCCATATAATGAGGTCACCTTCATTAAGGAGCCTGGCCTCGGCCCATCTGTGGCGTGGCATCAGGATGGGACGACACACTGGGAATCCTCAGATTGGGACCGAGGTGCCCATGGCTTCAATTTTATGACGCAATTATTTCGAAGTACGGCGGCTAATTGTGTGTGGATTCTGCCAGGCAGCCACAAACTTGGAAAAGTTGACATTCGGCAGTTGGTCCAGGAAGCGGGATCGGACCGAATTCTAGGCGCCATGCCTTTGCTCTGTGAGGCTGGTGATACGTTCGTGCTCAATCGGCAGGTTTTACACGGTTCTTTTGCGAACACCTCCGGGGAGAGGCGCGTCACCTTGAACGCTGGATATTTCCCGCGCCACCGGGTTCAAGACATGACGGTTGAGCACCTTGATGGACGGGTGGTCACGTTTGATGATGCGCACATCTATCAGCGTAGCCGCATGATCTCCATAGGCATTGATGCCCGCCGTCAGCGTTTCCCGGAAGAAGTTTCTTACCATTATGCACCTTTGGCAAAAGATATCGAAATGAACCGTTGGAATGATGAAACGCGTCAAAGCGTTGTGAAGGACTATAATCTCCGAGATATGTATATCTGACGGTCAATTTTAGTTCGATTCAAATCACAGATGGGGGAGAGGCATGACCGGACGGTTGGACGACAAGGTCATTATTATCGCGGGCGCCGCGTCGCGTGGCGAAGGTGTGGGAACTGGCAAGGCGATGGCACTTTTGTCGGCACGCGAAGGGGCCAAAGTCGTGTTGGTCAATCGTTCAACGGAGCGGGCTGAGGCTTTGCGGGAGGAAATCTTATCCGAAGGCGGCGATGCGATGGTTTTTGCGGGTGATGTGTCGCAGGAGGAAGATGCGCATGCGATGGTCGCTGCGGCAGAGGAACGCTATGGTAAGGTCACAGGCCTCGTGAATAATATTGGCGGAGGACACCCAGGAACGGTGGTGGAGATTGCTGAGGATGACTGGGATCGTGTTGTCGAAATCAACCTTAAGACCTCGATGCAGGGCACGAAAGCGGCAATACCGGCGATGCTGCGCGCAGGAAGTGGATCGATCGTCAATATTTCTTCCATTGTAGGATGGGCCGGAATGATTTCAGATACGGGCTCTGCTGCTTATGCTACTGCAAAAGCGGCTTTGCATGGCTTAACCCATTCAACAGCCGCCAATTACGCGACGCAGAATATCCGTTGCAATTGTATAATCGTCGGAACGGTGGAAACACCAATGGTTGCCCATTTAGGTGAGGAAGCTTTGCAGCGCCGCGTTGAAATGGTGCCAATGCAGACTAAAGGCACTGGATGGGATATCGGACACGCCGCCGTCTATCTGCTCTCTGACGAAGCACGTTGGGTTACTGCTGTCAATTTGCCTATCGATGGTGGCCTGATAGGCCTTCGCACTTGGCCGAGATAGAAGTTTGATTCTCCTTAGATCTCTTCGTCTGACAAGAGGGGTAAAGGCGATGGCAAATCAATGTTATGTGCAAGCGACGGAGTAGACGCCTTGCACCCCGCCGGGTAATTCCATTTGGGTCCAGCTACTGCCGCCATCTTCGGTGCCGAAGACTTGTCCCCGGCGGGCACCAGCGAAGACGCAGTCCGGACTCGTCGCACTTTGGCCGATATGCATCATTGTGCTGTCGACCGAAACGTCGATGTCAAATCGACTCCAGCTTTCACCGAAATCTTTACTCCTATAGAGTGAGCCCGCGTCACTAACGGCAGCAACGCTGAGGGCTGCGTAAAGAGTGTCTGGGTCATGCACGGAAACTTGTACATCTCGTGCGTAGGTTAAAGGGGAATGCTTGCCGATTCCCATTTCGCTCCAAGTCTCGCCTTTGTCGTCACTGCGAAATAATCCCATGCGGGTTGCGTGAATGAGTGTACCAGGTCGAGATGCGCTGATGGTTGTAGCGTGGGTATCCATCATACCTTCGGTCTTAGTATCACTACCGATCTGACTTTTCAGATGCTCTTGTTTGGCAAGTTCAAGCAAGCCGCCGCCTATATCTTCCCAGGTTTCACCAGCATCAAGGCTCCGAACTAGACCGCCCACTTCAACACCAGCATACACTTCGTCGGGGTTGCTTGGGTCGAGGCACATTCTAACAGTACGACTAGGGAAACCCATGCGGCAGAGGCCATTCGGTTCCGGCACCTCTAGCTCGTCCCAGCTCTTGCCGCCGTTTGAAGTGCGGAAAATGCCTTGGTCTTGCGTTCCGGCATAGACAATATCCGGGTCGTCTGGGTGCAGCAGGATCGACCAAGTAACAGCGTTGTCACTCGGAAGAGTGAGCGCAATCCAATTATCCCCACCGTCTTCACTAACGTATGGGCCAACCTGTGTGCCAACAAATACGCGGTCTGCACCCCTAGGGTCGACAACAACAGCCCGGATTTCGCACTTGTCTGGCAGTCCACCACTGGTGATATTCTCCCAATTGGTGTTGCCAGACCTTAGCCGGAATAGGCCAAAGCGATGATCTTTGCTATCTGCCGCTGACCAATTGGCGGCACCGGCGTAAACAGTCGATTTCATGGTCTTCTCCCTAAGATGGATTCCTTACTTATTCATCTAGGTCGAACCGCCCGGCATTTCCCGTAGTGTCTTCGCAAGGCCAACCGGCAAGGTGATACCATCGCGTTCGGCGGTAACCCGCAAATCGAACCGGCGTTCACCCGGCAAACGCGTGCCCGGTTGATCAGTAATTGCATTCAACAGATCATCGAGCCGCCCGGCAAAACCGTTAACTGAAAAAGGGCCAGGGTTAATGGCAATCAGAAATTGACCGATATGCGGTGGTGCACCTTTACCGGTAAAGAAGGAGCTCGCTTCATAGCCGAATTGAGAGGCGGAAAGCGCAGCGGCCAAGATTTCAACCATCAGGACAAGTTGCGCCCCTTTGGCGTCGCCCATTGGCAGCATTGTGCCGTCGAGAGCCGCTTGCGGATCGGTCGTCGGTTTGCCGTTTTGGTCGACCGCCCAACCTTCAGGAATTACTTCGCCCTTTTGGGCTGCAACATTGACTTTGCCGCGAGCAACTTTTGAGAGGCTCATATCAATAACGAGCGGTGGTTTATTGGTTTGCGGCGCGGCAAAGGCGAGCGGGTTAGTGCCGAAAACACCTTTGCTTCCACCCCACGGCGCTATGGCAACCGGACCGTTGCCAAAGCTCAGCGCCACCAGTCCTTTGTTTGCAAGTGCTTCCACCTGATGGCCGGCGACGCCTGAATGATGGGAGTTGGTGATGGCTGCGGCAGCGATGCCTGATCTTGGCGCTAACTCGCCTAGAACTTCAATAGCGGAATTGAGGGCGGGATAGGCAAACCCGCTGCGCGCATCGACGCGGAAAGCTGCCTCTGAAACCTGTTCGACCGTTGGATGGGCGTGACCATCGACTTTGCCCGTAAGCGATTGTGCACCGTATGAAGGGACGCGCGAAGCGCCGTGTCCCTTCTGACCATCTGCTTCGGCTAGTGTTAGGGCATCGGCAACTTGTGCCGCATTAACCTCGCTTGTTTTATGACTTACAAGGATTTTTTGAATTAGTGCGCGGAGCTCGCTGAGGGTCATTTTTAAGTTATTCATTTTGCGCCCAATCTTGCCCATCAAACCCTTAAAAATAGAGCCATGCTGGATTTTATTTCCGAGGGAATAAGTGCAGAAAATTCTAAAATAAAATTACACCGATGGACCAAATCGGCTGACGGAAAGTTGGTCTTCTTGAAGGACTTCGCAGCGGGTGATTTTGCCTCTGGCAAATTTTAGCATTTCGTCCCACAGCTGATCAGCTGCGATTTTCAGAGCTTCGCCTTCGGTAATGATCCGACTGACATCGATGTCGATATTCTCTTTCATCGTTAATGCGGTATGCGGGTTGCCGGTAATTTTTATTGTTGGTGAGACCGGTGCGCCGATAGCGTTACCGCGTCCTGTCGAGAAAATTATCATATGCGCGCCACCGCCGAGCAAACCCGTCATAGATTCGCATGCGGCCGACGGTGTGTTCATGATCACAAGTCCCTGTTTCGTTGGTGGTTCAGAGTAGTCGATGACTTCTACGATAGGACGCGAACCGCCTTTTGCAATTGCGCCGAGTGACTTCTCTTCTAAGGTTGTGAGGCCGCCTTCGATATTATCGGGCGTCGGATTTGTACCGCGCATATCGACGCCATTCCTTTTCGCTTCTTCTTCGAACCATTTCACCATTTCAAAAATACGTTCCCCATCTTCCGGATTGACCGCGCGGGAAGCTAGTATGTGTTCTGCGCCCATAAATTCTGCAGGCTCTGAAAGAATTATTGTTCCGCCTTCATCAATGAAACGGTCGGCAAATAAACCCACCGTTGGATTTGATGCTATCCCGGATGTAGTGTCAGAGCCGCCGCACTCAACAGCTATAATTAAGTCTGAAAAATTGCAAAGCTCGCGCGTTTGTTCAGTGGCGGCGACGACCAGATCGGCGGTTATCCGAACCCCTTCGGTCGTTAGAGCCATCGTGTTGCCAGCTTCCTGAAGGCCTAAAATTTCAACAGGTTTGCCGCTAGGGCGAATTCGCTTGGCCAAGGTTTCTGCCGTTGCCAGGCTCAATCCCAATACAAGTACAGCGGCGACATTCGGATGTGCGCCGATACCCGATAGAGTGCGCAGGGTCATCTCAAAATCGTGCCCAATCTGCGTTCGTCCGAATGGTGTGGCTATTGCCGTCGCACCGTTGACGATATTTGCAATCCGGTTCGCACATGGGTTGGTGTTGTCCATTGCGGAAACGACGGCGACGATATTTCGCACGCCGACCCTGCCGTCAGGACGTCTGTAACCCAAGAATTCCGTCATGCTTTATCTCCCCGGGCACGGATACTTTCGACATTATGAATATGGACATGTTCACCCATTGTAATGGCCTGTGACGCAATTCCGATAACCTCTGCGTATTTCAGAATTTTTCCTCCCTTGGCAATATCTGTTAGGGCCACTTTGTGGCCAAAGGAGATGTCATTTTGAAGCGTGATGACTGTTTCCCGGTCATCGATGCGTATTGTCGCAGTTTCGCCTGCCGTCATATCAGCTAGGCATGTTGCCACATTATCTACGGCTTTTATAACGACGGCTTTTTCCATTGGCATGCTCCCTTCAGCAATAGAGGATAGATTCCTGTTGGGGACGATCCAGCTTGGTTTTAGAAAGGATGTTAAATGCAGGAAGAACGGTGGATCGGGGAACGGGCGCGGATCGGCGTTGCCATCCCGTCAACTAACATTGCGATGGAGTACGACTGTCAAAAGATTATTCCTGAGGGGGTGACTTGGCATTTTGGGCGTTTTTATATCGAAGTCCGTGATCTTTCCGACGATGAAACGTTCCTAAAATTTGTCGAAGCGATCCAAGATACAATTCCATTATCGATGCGTGATCTGGTTACAGCGGAAATTACATATGCGATGATGGGTATGTCGGCAGAAACGTTTTGGGGTGGCAAGTCCGGCAACGAGGCTTTTCAGCAACGTATCCGCGAGATCATTGGCCTTAAAATGGGTTTGACGACGGGTGCTAATGCAGCGGATGCCGCGCTCAAGGCATTCAACATCAAGAATATTGCTGTATTAACGCCGTATCAGCCTGTCGCTGATGAGCAGGTTCGGCAATTTTTTGGCGAAAGCGGTTACGAAATAAAACGCTTGCACGGACTGAAATGTGATAGTGCCCACGGCATTGCGAATACGCCACGTGAGCAGGTTTTAGACATTGTTGTGAATGAACTTGATGGAGATGATGTCGATGCAATTGTCCAGGTGGGAACCAACCTTAGTACTCTTAATTCGTTTCCAATACTGGAACATCAGCTTAGCAAGCCGATGATCGCCATTAATGTTGCATTGATATGGCATGCGCTGAGAGCGGCGGGTATCAAAGATAAGTTTTATGGTAAAGGAAGGTTATTAGAAGAGTTTTAGAGTGCGCTAGGTCAGGCGAAACATAAAATTGGAGTGAAAGACAATGTTGACTGCAGAAGAAAACGACATTCTAACGCAAACGGATGCGGGGATGCCGATGGGAGAATATTTCCGCCGCTTCTGGCAGCCAGTGGCACTCTCTGAGGAGCTGCCAGAACCTGATGGTGAGCCTCTCCGCGTAACGATCATGGGTGAGCATCTCGTCACATTTCGTGATACAGAAGGTCGCATCGGCCTGATGGACCGTGTTTGTCCGCACCGTGGTGCGGACATGTTTTTTGGCCGCAATGAGGAGTGTGGATTGCGTTGCGTCTATCACGGTTGGAAATTCGATGTAAATGGTAGGGCGATGGATTTGCCCAATGTACCGCCGGGTGTGCGCCATCACGAGACGGTTCGCATCAAAACCTATCCCACCCGAGAATTTGGCCAAATTATTTGGGCCTATATGGGGCCCCTGAATGGAAATATGCCGGACGTCCCAAAAATGGAATTTGGTCTGATGTCTGACAACAAATGCTATGTTATGAAACAAATGCTCGAATGCAACTGGGCCCAGGCGATGGAAGGTGACCTTGATACATCTCATTTTTCATTCCTGCATATGCCCGCACCGCACGTTCAGACGACTGAGAACAAGGATGCCAATTCTCCAAACCGGCATCTTGAATGGATGCGCCGTGACGGCCGCCCAAAATTCGATATTCTTGATCACGATGTTGGCTTTGTGGTTGGCGGTGCGCGGGCGACAGACCAAGATAACGAGCTCTATTGGCGGATGACCCAATTTATGCTGCCGTCGCATGGGACGGGGCCAGCGACAGTGCCTGGCGAAACCTATTATGGCTTCACACTGGTACCGATCGACGACCATTCGTGCTGGATGTATTGTTACGCTTGGAATCCGGAACGCGATCTCCATAAAGAAGAGCGCGAAAAATTTCTCAAAGGGCATGGCATTATCGCAGAGATTGGTTCGGATTACATGCCTGTCCGCAATCGCGGGAACGATTACCAAATCGATCGCAGCACGCAGAAAAACGCAACCTACACTGGCGTCTTGGGAACAGCTGAGCAGGACATTATGATCCAGCAAAGCCAGGGCTTTATAGCAGATCGCACACGTGAAGCGCTGACGGCTACAGATTCTGCCATCGTCAAATTTCGTCGCAGCTTAATAGCGGGTGCTCGGGCGCTTTCAGAAGATGGAATTGAACCTGAAGCACCAAAGAAACATGAGGCGTATCGGACGCGTCCGGGTGCATGGGTTGCGTCCAGCGACAAAGAACTCGAGGAGGTGCTGACGGAACGTTTTGGTCACGACCGCGGGTTAGTGACGGGCTAAGAGATTTTCTCATGCTGAACAAATATGACGTCGTCGTCGTTGGGACCGGAGCCGCAGGATTGAGTGCGGCGCTCGCGGCGGACGCGAGTGGCGCGAAGGTTCTCATCATCGAAAAAGCTGACGTGGTCGGCGGCACCACGGCCATGTCTGGTGGATGCATCTGGGCTCCAAGGAACCATAGAGCTCAGCAAATCGGCATTGTAGATTCCCGTGAAGCGGTCCTTGATTATATCCGCGCGGTTTCGCCCGACGGTTGGCACAATACGGAAGAAGCGCTGTGGGCGACTTTCGTTGATTATGTGCCAGAGGTAATCGCCTTTCTGGAGAAGCATAGTCCGCTGCGCTTCACGCCCAACAACGAACCCGACCCCTATGCTGAGGAGACAGGTGGCCTCGAAAAGGGACGCAATGTTACAGCGGACCCGCTGCCGATTGGCATACTCGGCGAATGGCGTGACCGTGTCCGAAAGGTAACCTTCAATGTTTGGCTAACTTATGATGAGGTTGTGGATACGTTTTTCTTTGCTAATCCGAAGAAATGGGCGTTGCGCTATGCACCACGTCTGCTTTGGCGAACATTCAGGAATATTCGGACACGCGGTAACGCACTAAGCATAGGCCTGTTAAAAGGTTGTTTGGATGCAGGGATCGATATTTGGACAGAGGCGCCTGCGGTGCGCCTTGTGACGGCCAATGGCGGGGTCACCGGGGTCGAAGTCGACCGGAACCGTGAGACGATTACTGTTTCGGCTACCAGCGGTGTCATTCTTGCGAGTGGTGGTTTTGAATGGAACCCGGAAATGATGGCAAAATATTTTCCGGGACCTGTTGAATGGACGGCGAGCCCGTCAACAAACACTGGTGATGGGCAGCGGATGGCGGAAGAGATTGGTGCCCAACTCGACCGGATGGATCAAGCCCTTGTGATGGGGACGACGCCGGTAATGTACGAGGGTCGGCTTCAGGGGCAGCCCGCAGCCGACTACTTTCTACCCCATTCGATGATTGTGAACCGGCATGGCAAACGCTTCGTGAACGAAAAGCAGATGAATGTTGGACTGGCGTTCGCCGAGCGTGATCCGGAAACGGACGAACCGTTGCATTTGCCGGCCTGGAGAATATACGATTCGCAGTTTGCATCGAAATATCCCCACGCGATGCCAAGTAGGAACTTTGATGGCAATTTTTTTCGCGCAGAGACCTTGATCGACTTAGCGGCGCAGATCAATGTCGATCCTTCTGGACTTGAAGAAACGGCGAAGCGGTTTAGCATTTTCGCCAAGGCTGGTGTTGACGGAGATTTTGGACGAGGCGCCCATACATGGGATCTCAACCGAGGAGGTGATCCAGACCATGGACCAAATCCGACCCTTGGAACGATTGATAAACCGCCCTTTTACGCAATGCCGTTTAAGGCGAGTTTCCTAGGTACCAAAGGTGGTCCGCGCACCAATGAGAAGGCGCAGGTACTTCGCGCTGACGGTTCTATTATTGAAGGGCTTTATGCTGCTGGTAATGTCATGGCGAATTGTTTCGGCTCGAAAGGTGTAGGTGCCGGCACCACGCTCGGCCCGTGCCTCACTTGGGGCTATATTGCGGGCATCAACGCCGCAACGTAAACCGTGTCTGCCGGTATTTACAGTGAGTGGCTGGAATTGGCGAACGAAGTCACTGGACTCGTGGCAATGTCCTTCGGTATTTCAGCTTCTAATGATGGTGATTACACGACTTCAGGTTAGGGTTTTGTGATCTATTAGACGCAGTCTCGTCGAGCAAAGGGATCAGATAAAATTCATGTTTCGCTTATGATATTAAACCGATGACCGGTCTGGATGACCGAGTGCCCGACGACCAAAAAACAAGTTCTGCACCGAGCTTTTGGGAAGCCTTTGGCGTTTGGCTGAAGATCGGATTGTTGAGCTTTGGTGGACCTGCTGGTCAAATAGCGCTCATGCACAAAATTCTAGTTGAAGAGCGGCGCTGGATTGACGAATTTCGCTTCTTGCATGCCCTGAACTATTGCATGCTTTTGCCGGGGCCCGAGGCGCAGCAACTTGCCACCTATATCGGCTGGTTGCTAAATCGCACAATAGGTGGGCTCATTGCTGGGCTGTTGTTTGTGTTACCCGGTGCTGTGGTGATTTTGATATTAAGCATCGCCTATGCGCTCTATGCGCAAATCCCTCTGGTTGCGGCGGCATTTGTTGGAGTTAAGGCCGCTGTGTTGATTGTTGTGGTTGAGGCAGTCCTGCGAATTGGGAAACGCGCGCTTA
>CEUN01014759.1_pt1 | contig 45283 bp, 45 predicted proteins | sample 361501 | NCBI WGS metagenome assembly CEUN01 (sample SAMEA2622801, study PRJEB7988) | marine metagenome | biome: marine biome (ENVO:00000447); feature: marine epipelagic mixed layer (ENVO:xxxxxxxxx); material: "saline water (ENVO:00002010), including plankton (ENVO:xxxxxxxx)" | depth 120 m | reverse complement strand
AGAATGACCAGTAACAGGAAATATAACCAGCGACCTAGAGATCCAAGCGACCCATTGTCAACGAGCAGATATGCCCAATGGTCGATTAAAAATGCGGAGCCCAGCAGTACTAAGCCTGCCAATGCCGATCGGCTAAGCATCGTTAGCAGATCGAGTAGCTTCCAACGCCGGCAATTGGATTGCAATATGTCAGCGATTTGACCTGCTTCCGCAGTTTCACTGAGATCGTGTTGTGATAACGAGCCTGTGGCCATGCAATCTGCCCAATAATTTCAATTGACTAGTACTACTTATTATAGACGTCTATCGCCTTGTAAAGTTCCATTGTTTTTAGAACTTCAACGACTGAGCGGTCGATGAGGGGCACGCCGACCAGATGTAGTGCTATTACTATGAACTCGTAAAGAGTCTAAAGTACAATATTAGATAAGCACCACCTTTTATTTATCGGCTTATTTGTAGCTGTTTCTCCCTGACATTTATGCTATTCATGTCTCGTCGACGGAGAAATTCGAGTCGTTCCAAAGCTATCGATGCTCGCGTCTCCTTAGCATAAGTCCGATTAGGGTAAAGCGTGTTGGCTTTATGATAGCCAACCTAAGCCGACTGATACACAACTCTGTAAGAATAGGTAACTTTCAGTGTCCGACAAAGTAGATTTCATTTATCTCGATGGAAATGACAATATCTGCGTAGCCACCAGAAATCTCGCCAAAGGTACAACATTGGATGTTGAGGGGCAGTCCTTTGAGTTACAGGAAGATATCCGTATCGGTCACAAAATAGCGATTCGGGAAATTGATTCCGAGACACCGGTTTACAAGTACGGTCAGCCGATTGGTCTGAGTACCGAACGTGTGACTCCGGGACAGTGGGTTCATGTTCACAATGTGAAGCATGTGGCACCGGAAACGGATTACGAAAAGGCGACGAATCATCCGGAGCCCTTGCCTCCAATCACCGATCGTACGTTTATGGGATTTCGTCGGCCCAATAATACAGCCGGGACTCGAAACTATATCGGAGTCCTGTCTTCAGTAAATTGCTCGGCCTCCGTGGCGAAGTACATCGCGCGTCATTTTGACCAGAGTGTTCTCAAAGATTATCCCAACGTGGATGGGATCGTGCCGTTTGTGCATGGAGAAGGTTGTGGAATGCAGTTCGGCGGATTGAAGCATGAAATGTTAAACCGGGTATTAGGTGGGATCGCCCGACACCCTAACATCGGTGGCTATCTCATTGTTGGACTAGGCTGCGAGCAAAGCACGATTGGCTATTTGGTGGAAAGTCAACGTCTTGTACAGATTGATGGAGTGGCGGATTCCAGTGGAGTGAAAACACCACCAGTGTTAAGTATGCAGGACCATGGGGGTACGATGGCGACCGTCGAGCTGGGTATTCAGCAAATCGCCAAATTACTCCCTGCCGCCAATGACGTGAAACGAGAACCAATTCCCGTCAGCGAACTGACTGTCGGGTTGGAATGTGGTGGTTCAGATGGTAACTCCGGCGTAACCGCCAACCCAGCTGTCGGCATTGCCAGTGATTTACTGGTTGCCAGTGGGGGAACGGCGATGTTGTCCGAGATGCCTGAGGTTTATGGTGCAGAGCACCTATTGACGGCTCGTTCCAGATCGGTGGAAGTGGCCGATAAGTTACTTGAGCGGATTAAGTGGTGGGAATGGTATGCCGGAATATGGGGTGAGTCGATCAACAACAATCCTTCGGCGGGTAATAAAGAGGGAGGCCTGACTACGATTGCCGAGAAGTCATTGGGAGCTGTTGCCAAAGGTGGTTCTACGATTCTCGAAGCCGTCTATGAATACGCAGAGCAGGTTGATAAGAAAGGGTTTGTGTTAATGGATACGCCCGGATTTGATCCTCCCAGCGTCACCGGAATGGTAGCCGGTGGTGCTAATGTTGTCGTGTTTACCACGGGTCGTGGAAGTTGTTTTGGATGTAAACCCACTCCATCAATCAAGGTTGCCACCAATACTCCGATGTATGAACGTATGATTGATGACATGGATATTAATGCGGGAACCGTACTGACCGGCAAGACGGTTCAGGAATTGGGACGTGATATCTATGAAGAGATTATTGAAGTGGCCAGTGGCAAGAAAACCAAAAGTGAAATCCATGGAATTGGAGACGAGGAGTTCGTCCCCTGGACGTTAGGAGCTCAGCTCTAATCTCTTTCCGGGGCATCGCCAGACCATGTCAGGTTTACTTAAGATCATCGATGGGACCTCCCGATCGCCACTGATCTGGTTCGTGCATTGCCTATTACGTTTACTCTCGCTTCCGTATCGTCTGGTGATTTACTGGCGAAATGTCCATTTTGATAAAGGGCATCGTGTTACTCGCGTTTCTGTGCCAGTCATTAGTATTGGCAATCTTACGACCGGAGGTACGGGGAAGACCCCGATGGTAAAATATGTAGCTCAGTGGCTACGTGATTGTGGACTGCGAGTGACTTTGTTAAGCCGTGGCTATCGCGCCGAAGCTGATCAGCCCAATGACGAGGCCTTGGAATTAGAAAGACGCTTACCGGATGTCCCGCACCTACAGAATCCAAATCGAGTTGAATCTGCTCAGGTGGCGATCGAAGAGTTTGCTGCTCAAATTTTGCTACTTGATGATGGTTTTCAACACCGTTTTCTCGAACGAGATCTGGATATCGTCTTGATTGATGCCACTTGCCCCTTTGGCTACGGACGGCTACTGCCAGCAGGGTTGTTAAGAGAGCCAGTTACCGCATTGAATCGAGCCGACGTGGCTATCATTACCAGAACAGATCGTGTTTCCGCTGAGGAGCTTCAGCAGATTCGACAGCAGATTGGGTCCGTTAATAATGACCTACCGATCATTGAATTTGGCCATGCCATCGATGGACTGGAAAATTACAGTGGCGAATTGGTCGACTGTGAACATCTTCAAGGTGAAAGGGTTTTAGTTTTTTCTGGTATCGGAAATCATCAGGCATTCAAAGCACTGTTAGAAAGCCGGAAGTACGATATTGTCTGTGATATCGAGTTTGCTGATCACTACCATTATGATCGCACAGATATTGAGAGGATTTGCCAGCGGGCTCAGGAACATTCAGCCAGTACCGTAATCTGTACAATGAAGGATCTGGTCAAGATACAGGTGGATCAACTTGGTGAATTTCCTTTATGGGCTTTAGCTGTAAGTTTGGAGCCAACGGCGGAGAAAGCAGAACTGGATATGGCGCTAGGTAAGATTGTGGATTTAGTAGGACCGGACGAGTTATAGATGCCCGAAGCAGTAATTATTATCGGAGCCACTTCGGATATAGCGAGGGCAACCGCTATGGAGCTCTCGCAGGAATATGATCTGATTCTTGTTGGCCGTAATGAAGTCGAATTGGAAGCGATAGCTAATGATCTGGCTATTCGACTCGATTGCAATGTGACCACACGGCCATTTAACGCTCGAGATTTATCTACCCATCAGGATTTAATTAGTGATTGTTTTGAGCAAGCTGAGTTGATTGCCGGAGCGGTAGTGTGCCATGGCTTCCTGCCAGAGCAAACTCAAGCCCAACGGGATTGGGATCTGGCGCATAAAACACTGGAAGTCAACTTCACTTCATGCGTTTCTATTTTGGAACCACTGATGGCTCGGCTTGAAGAACAGCAATATGGTTTCTTGGCGGTGATTTCATCCGTAGCTGGCGATCGAGGTCGTCAAAGCAATTACATCTATGGAGCAGCCAAGGGAGGGCTGACGACTTACTTACAAGGCTTGCGAAACCGAGGATTCAAATCGGGAGTCCATGTGATGACGGTGAAACCCGGATTTGTATCAACGGCGATGACTGTTGGAATCGTTGATCCAAAGTCTCCTTTAGTGGCAAGCCCGGGGCAGGTGGCTAGAGACATTTATCGAGGTATTAGGAAACGAAAGAATGTGATTTATTCACGTTGGTTCTGGCGGTACATCATGTTGATTATTCGTACGATTCCCGAATGGATTTTCAAACGCTTAGGCCTCTAAGTAGCCTATCGCAAGCACAGGGTACCCGCTCTATAATGACGCTATGTCTGTGACCATTGAGCCTGTCGAAATACGTTCGCCTGAAGACCCTGCGTTAGAGCAGCTGTGTCAGCAGCTTCGTGAATTGTCAGACGCCTTGGACTTTCAGGATGAAAACGGGCAGTCTCCATGGCCTCAAAGGCAGCTCGATCTTTGCGGCCAGTATGGCGTTTTTCGCTGGTTTTTGGACGAAGAATTTGGTGGTCTTGGTTGGAGTGACCGCGAGCTTACCGAAGGCTATCTGGCTCTCAGCTCAGCCTGTCAAACAACAACATTTATAATCACGCAGCGGACTGGCGCTTGTCGCCGTATCGCTTTAAGCGGTAACGCGTTTGCTCGCGAGCAGTTGATCGCACCACTACTTAATGGATCCCAGTTTTCAACAGTCGGTATATCTCATTTAACGACAAGCCGACGCCACTTAGCCAATCCGGTGTTAGCCGCAGAAGAAACAGACTCTGGTTTCATTCTTAATGGATTTAGTCCTTGGGTGACCGGTGGTATCCACGCTGACACAATTGTTGTCGGCGCTGAGTTAAAGGATGGTCGACAAATTTTAACCGTCGTACCTACGGATGTCTCAGGCGTCCACGCAGAAACGCCAGCAGACTTGGTGGCCTTATCTGGTAGCCATACCGGAAAGGTCTCCTTCACGGACGTGTATGTTGATGCAAAGTGGTTATTGGCCGGCCCCGTTGAAAACGTGATGGCAGCCGGAATCGGAGCTCGCACTGGTGGGTTACAAACGTCCACTTTGGCGTTGGGCTTATCCGGCGCTGCCATAGAATTCATTTTTTCGGAAGCGGAAAAGCGTACTGATTTACTACCGCCTGCCCAGGCATTGCGAAACGAACGGGAGTCACTGAAACAGATCCTGCTGCAGTCGGCATCCGGGGACGAGTCCTGTGGGACGGAAACACTCAGGCAACACTGTAACAGTCTGGTTTTGCGTTCCACTCAGGCAGCCTTATCAGCGGCGAAAGGGATGGGGTTTGTAACCGGACATCCGGTTGGAAGATGGTGTCGTGAAGCCCTGTTCTTTATGGTTTGGAGCTGCCCACAACCAGTGGTCAATGCTCAGCTTTGTCAGCTGGCAGGAATTTCGGTGGAATGAGGAGACAACCGGATGGAAGAAACACATATTACCTGGCATGAACACTCAGTAACACGCGAACAACGGGAAAGTCTGAATGGGCATCGCGGTTGCGTCGTATGGTTCACCGGATTGAGCGGTTGTGGAAAAAGTACAGTCGCCAATGTCGTGGATCAAAAACTTTATGCACGCGGGATCCACACAACCGTGCTCGACGGAGATAATGTACGTCACGGATTAAATGCCAGTCCCCAAATCTTAGAGCCACTTGGTCAAGAGTATGCAAAACGCTTCGGCTTAGGTTTCTCAGCAGAAGATCGTCAGGAAAATATTCGCCGAGTCGGCGCAGTGACCGAGTTGTTTGCTGCTTCAGGATTAATTACGTTAGTAGCGTTTGTGAGTCCCTATCGTCAAGATAGAGCGAGTGTACGGGAACGCGTGGAGGCAGCACGGGCCGGTGATTTCGTAGAAGTCTTTATGGATACCCCATTGGAAGTCTGTGAATCTCGCGACCCAAAGGGTCTCTATCAAAAGGCTCGTGCAGGTGAAATTAAAGGGATGACTGGCATCGACGCTCCGTATGAAGCTCCGGAGGCACCAGAAGTTCATCTTCAGGGTGGAGACCAAACACCGGATGTCTTAGCCGATCAGGTTATTACTCATTTAGTATCTGTTGGCATCATTCACGACTAGGCCATATCCTACCTCAGTGTGTGAACGCTCTGCCTTGCAATTTAAAAGCTCTTAACAGAAGGAAAGAATCATGGCGATTTTAGAAGGACAGCCAGCTCCGGGATTTTCATTGCCGGACAAAGATGGTAATCAGATCTCACTGGTAGGTTTGAAGGGGAAAAATGTTGTCGTCTATTTCTATCCCAAAGATGATACTCCGGGGTGCACCAAACAGGCACAGGGCTTTCGGGATTTGAATCCACAGTTTGAAGCATTAAATACTGTCGTACTTGGCGTCAGCCCCGATGGTGCGAAGTCGCATGATGACTTCATTTGCAAATATGATCTTCCGTTTACGCTCCTTTGTGATGAACAAAAGTCAGTTTTACCCGCTTATGATGCCTGGGGTGAAAAAACTCGATTTGGGAAAACTTCAATGGGAGTCATTCGTTCTACCGTGTTGATTGACAGCGAAGGCGTTGTGAAGAAACATTGGCCTTCTGTTAAAGATGCAGGAGCTCATCCTCAGGAAGTATTGGACGTGATTTCCGAAGCATAACGCAATGGCTCAACTTGTGTGATAAAATCGTATCAGAAGAATTCAGATTTACTTTTGTAAGAGAAATAGATTTATGAAATCGTTAAAAGGTTTAGGGACTGTTAGCGTGCTAATGTTGACAGCCTTCATCACCAAAGCTGCATTGGCAGAAGTACCGTTAAACGGCCTGACTGAAGCAGAGAAACGTAGTGGCTGGGAAGTATTGTTTGATGGTAAGTCGACAGACGGCTGGAGAAACTACAAGAAAGAAGGCGTGAGTGACGGCTGGCAAGTCAAAGATGGCGCGTTGGTGCGTGTAGCCGGCGGTGCCGGAGATATTATTACCGAAGGAAAGTACGAATATTTTGAACTGTTTCTGGAGTATAAGATCTCCAAAGGTGGGAACAGTGGAATTATGTTCCACGTGACCGAAGAGTATAACGCTCCTTGGCAGACCGGACCGGAGATTCAGGTTCAGGACAACGTCGACGGTCATGACCCTCAAAAAGCGGGCTGGCTCTATCAGCTATATAAACCGAAGAAGCCAGCTTGGGCGAAGATGTTTGAGGAACAGGTCGGATTCAAAGGCATCGATATGGATGATGCGACTCGTCCAGCCGGCCAATGGAATTTGGTATACGTGCGAATTGGACCTAAGAACTGTGAAGTGCAGGTCAATGGAGTGCATTACTACTACTTCAATGTAGGAAGCCCCGAATGGAATGGTTTGGTCGCTAAAAGCAAGTTCGCCAAATATCCTAAATTTGGGAAGGCTGGAAAAGGGCACCTTTGCCTGCAGGATCACGGTAACTTGGTCTCTTACCGGAATATCAAAATACGTGAAATCGAAGAAGGTAAAACACCTTCCATCGCGGATAAAGAAATCACGCTCAATGCCGTCGAAGCATTTCCTGGTTTAACCTGGGAAGATTTCGAAGGAGTGGATGAAGATGGAAAAATTCAGGTCATGCGTCCTGTCGAGTTGATTCATCCCGGAGATGGGTCGAACCGACTGTTTGCACTGGATCAGCGTGGGCGAATCTACTCAATCGATGCTACAGGCAAAGATAAAGAAGCAAAGATTGTCGTCGATTTTCAGGATCGTGTTCAAGCGCATGATGCGGCGAATAACGTGAATGAAGAAGGGGCGTTAGGCATGGCGATTCACCCTGACTATGCCAGCAACGGTCAGATCTTCGTTTACTACTCGTCGAATAAATCCAATCTCAAAGATGGACGTATCTCGTATTTGTCCCGCTTTACGGTCGATACGAAGACCGGAGTCGGTAAAGCCTCGAGTGAAGCCATTATCATGACCATCCCCCAACCGTTTTCGAATCACAATGGTGGTCCGATGACGTTTGGCAATGATGGCCTGTTGTATATCGGGATGGGCGACGGTGGTGGACGTAACGATCCTACTGGCGAAGGACAGGATCTGAGTTCCTGGATGGGCTCCATTCTGCGAATCGATGTCGATAAACCGACAGCAGCGCGACGTTATAGCATTCCTGCCGACAACCCGTTTGTCGATGTGAAGGGAGCGAAGCCGGAGATTTATGCATACGGCATTCGTAACCCCTGGAGAATCGCGAATGATCCTGAAACAGGAACGATCTGGATAGGGGATGTTGGTCAGGACCAGTGGGAAGAAGTGAACATCCTTGAGAAGGGCGCTAACTATGGTTGGAGTGCTCGGGAAGGGAGCTACCAATTTGGTAATGCCCCAGTGGATCCGAAGCTGGAAGTGACAGATCCGATTTTTGAATACGATCATCAAATCGGTAAATCGATCACCGGTGGATATGTCTATCGTGGTAAGGAGATTCCTGAACTACAGGGTGCATATCTTTATGCAGATTATATTTCCGGCCGTATTTGGGCGTTGAAGTATGATCTCAAAAACAAGAGGGTTGTTTCGAATATTGAAATCAAAGCCTCGGGCACTCCAGTGATGGCCTTTGGATTAGGAGTCGATGGTGAGATTTACTATACCGTTGGAGCCGCCAGTGGTCGTTGTATTTATAAGTTCGAACGACCCTAAGGAATGTCTTCATGGCCAATCGAAGAAACAAGAGACCTGCCGCTCAGTCGGCAGGTCTTTCTATAGCTACCTGCCAGTTTTCGGTCGAAGCCGACATAACTCACAACCGAGATTGTGTTTTACGACAGATGCGTAAAGCGGCTTCTCAGGGTGCGCGTGTGGTTCATTTTTCTGAGTGTGCTTTGAGTGGCTATGCTGGTGTTGAATTTGATTCCATCAAGTCGCTGGATTGGGAATCCTTGAAGTCAGCCACTGAGGATGTTATGGACCTGGCCCGGCAGCTCAGGCTATGGGTTTTGCTGGGGTCGACTCACCAGCTTTCTGGAAACCACAAACCTCATAATTGCATTTATGTGATTTCGGACGAAGGAAAAATTGTAGAGCGATATGATAAGCGGTTTTGTACAGGGACTGACGGGAAGACTCCGACTCTGGATTTAATACACTATTCGCCCGGAAACCACATGACGGTCTTTGACGTGGACGGGTTTCGTTGTGGAGTTTTGATTTGTTATGACTACCGTTTTCCGGAGTTATACCGGGAATTGAAACAGGCGGGTGTGCAAGTTTTGTTTCAGTCTTTTCATAATGCACGATCGAGTGTCGTGGACGATCAGCAATACAATATCTGGAAGACCATCGTGCCAGCGACGATGGCGTGCCGCGCCGCTGAAAACCATATTTGGATTTCAGCCAATAACAGCACGACACGTCCATCCCGTTGGGGTAGTTTTTTAGTCCGTCCAGATGGTGCCATTATTAACAAGTTGCCTTTGCACCGTGCGGCAGTGATGGTGAATGATGTTTTCTTCGACGCATCTTTCTACGATGCACCGGGGCCGTGGCGTGATCGAGCAATTGCCGGTCAGTTGCATAGCGGATGTACGGTCAAAGACAAACGCAGTCGTGACCGGACCGTTCTTTAAAGCGAGGCAATCTGTCTTGTTTTCCCGAGAGTGTTTTTTGCTACAATTAAACCAAGATGCTTATTCGACGTTTTCTTTAAGTTAACCCAAGAGCATCTACAAGGCGGCCCTATTTGCAATTGGGGTGATTCTGTGATTGCAAGAATTGTATTGACTTATTTAGTTCATTGATTTTAGAGGATCAATTTTGATGTTTAGTAAGAGAATTGCGCGCGGAATTCTGTGCGTTCTGTTTTTAGCTGGATTGCCGATGGCCAGTTGGGCAGAAGATGTTGCTCCGGCTGCGGAGCAGAATGTTGAGTTGGCACCTGGTGAATCAGCAGACGTGTCCACTGAGGAACAATATGAAGACGTAACATTAAGTCCGGAAGAAGCGTCTCCGGAATTGGCCGCTCAATTAGAGTTGAGCGACGCTGTTGCAGCGGCTGCTAATGCAGGCCATAACGGCTGGATGTTGGTTTGCTGTGCACTAGTTCTTTTTATGACTGCTCCGGGATTGGCTCTTTTCTATGGCGGTTTAGTTCGCAAAAAGAATGTCGTTTCGGTTTTGATGCAGTGTTTATTCCTGATGGGTTTGATGAGTGTTGTTTGGGCGGTGTGCGGATTTAGTCTGGCATTTGGTGGCGACGGTATGGAAAACAAATTTATCGGTAATGGTGAGTTCCTATTTATGGAAGGCCTGACGATGCAGGGCGGAGCACTTAGCTACGAACTGGGGTTGGACGTATCGGATCTGACGTTTGCTATTTTCCAAGGCATGTTCTTCATTATCACGCCAGCGTTGATTTGTGGTGCGTTCGCTGAACGGATGAAGTTTAGTACAATGGCCGTTTTTTCAGTCTTATGGGGACTTTTGGTTTACTGTCCGATTTGTCACTGGGTTTGGGATGGAGGAATCATCGCTCACGGTGTAGATGGAGCATGGGCCGGCGGTGGTTTGGATTTTGCCGGTGGAAATGTGGTTCATATTAGTTCCGGTATCTCAGCCTTAGTTGCTTGTATCCTGATCGGCAAACGAATGGGATTTGGATCAGAGCCCATGCCTCCGCACAACCTGACTTATACGGTCCTTGGTGCGGCGATGCTCTGGGTTGGTTGGTTTGGGTTTAATGCTGGTAGTGCCGTGGCTTCCAACGATGGGGCTACGATGGCATTTGCAGTAACTCATCTTTCAGCAGCAGCTGGTGTTATTGGATGGACCCTGTTCGAATGGGCGGTGCATAAGAAACCAACGGCGTTGGGTGCTGCTTCTGGTGCTGTCGCTGGCTTGGTTTGTATCACGCCAGCTGCCGGATTTGTCCAGCCTATGCCGGCAATTCTAATGGGATTCATCGCCGGTGTGATCTGTTTCTTCGCTGTTACAACTATGAAATCCAAACTTGGTTATGACGATTCCTTAGATGCTTTTGGTGTCCACGGGATTGGTGGTACGGTCGGTGCTATTCTGACAGGCGTGTTTGCCACCCAGCAGGTAACCGGTGCTACTGAGCCTCTGGGCGCGATTGACGGTCATGGAGGGGCGATTGTTGGCCAGTTAGTTAGCGTCATCGTGACTGTAGTTTATGCTGCTGTTGTCTCATATGTCTTGCTTAAGATTTTGGATAAAGTCATGGGCTTGCGAGTGGATGAGGAATCTGAAACACGCGGACTTGACCTCAGCGAACATGGTGAAGAAGGCTATATCTGGCTGTAAGCTGGATTTCTTGAGTCAACTCCCGGATCGAGTCCGGTGGAATACTCCACCGGACACTTTGCGGTTTCAATAAATAGGAGAGCGAAGATGAAGAAAGTCGAAGCGATTATTCGGACGCATAAATTAGATGACGTCAAATCAGCACTTGTCGAAGCAGGTATTGAAGGAATGACCGTCCTTGAAGTGCGCGGATTTGGGCGTCAGAAAGGGCATACGGAGATGTACCGAGGTACTGAGTATGCTGTCGATTTCGTCCCTAAAGCAAAGCTAGAGATTGTTCTTAGTGATGAGAAATACCAGGAGGCGATTAATGCGATCCTTCAGGCAGCTCAAACAGGCAATGTAGGTGACGGCAAGATTTTCGTCTCGGAGATGGCGGATTCGATTCGTATTCGTACAGGCGAGATGGGCGACGACGCACTCTAATAACCGGTAAAAAATTAGCATAAGGCTGGCAGTAACATGCCAGCCTTTTTCTATGCATCGAAATCTATCAAATCAAGAATTAGGTTTTCATATCGTGGCCCGTATTGATAAGCTCGCTTGATATTCAGGTCTAAATCCAGGATGTTCTTACGATACTTGGGAAATAATCCGACGTGTTTACGATGAGGAATACACGAGGGTGGAATCGGGTAATCACTGCCGTGGAGAATACGACTGGTAATCGATTCGGGCTCTTTAGATAACTTCCCGCAGGCGTTTAGACGAACTAATCCTGCCATGACAGCCGTATCGCCATAGAGGTTGTCGTACTTGTGCATCATTTCGATGAAATGGGGATAGTAATCTTCTCGATCCCAAAAGGCACAGGTGCCACAATGTGCCGCGATGATATTTCCACCCTGCTCTAAAGCGCGGGATAGCTTTTTGGGATCAGTAAACTTTTGAGAAACCACCTGGCAGGAGTGCTCGTAACCGGTGTGAAAGATCAGTGTGATCCCTATCTCCGCCGCATGACGATAGAATGCTTCGAACTCGGGTAGATCGGGACTGACTCCCTGAATGGCGGTGTGGATTTTGACAAGCTTACAACCAGCATCTCGCACGCGATCGAGTTCCTTAATTGAATCCTTTCGCATCGGGTTGATACTCGTACAGGGAATAATCTTGTCGGATCGCGTCGCCAGCTCTAATACGTAGTCATTAGAGACATAAAAATGAGTTCTCTCATAGTCAATGTCGATTCCGTCTTTGTAGATAGCATCCTGAGCAAATAAGACGATGTAATCCAGCTCGGTAGATTCCAAGTCCTTGAATAGGCGATTGTAGATTTTCTCGGAGATCGTATCGCCACGCTCTTTCTTTATTCCGGATAAGCGTAGTAACAACTTAGAGATGATCGACTTTTGTGTTCGTTTAGAGAGAAAGCCCTCTTTAGGGTTCTCTCCCCAACAAAATATGTGAGTGTGCGAATCGACACTGAGGTTGGTGAAATCCATATCCGGTAAGTACTTCCTGATTGGTTGGGTGTTTCTTAGGTGTGAGCGGATGGAACGGATTGAGTGTGGTCTGATTTGGATCGCATGAACATGACAAATTTAGTCAGGGCATAGCCGATCGCAGCCACGACAGATAGATAAAACAAAACGATCACTTTCGTACCTACCAGAGCGAAAATACCGTGGCGTTTGTATTCCATTATGAAAGTGATGCTGGAACGATTGAGTGTTTCGGCGAAACGCTCAAAAGCTTCGCCCTTATGATTACCCTCGTAGACCTCCAGTGTCGACGAGTTATTAATGCGGTCAGAATCCAACCAGGCAACCAGATCGTACTTCTCTTCTCCATTACGAACTTGTTGAACAAAATGACGAGCCAATTCATGGGCAGGAAGCGTCTTGCGTCCCATGACAGTGATGATCGGAAACCGAAGAGTCGCATTGCTTGCATTGCCACCATAACAACGATAAATAACTTCCGTGCATACAAGTGTGTTCGGAGTTTCGAAATCGAAGTTAAAGTCGTACTCTCTGCCTTCGTAGAAGTAAGCAGCGGCTATCGCCTTAGCCCTTTCGTGTGGTTTAACATGAGGGCTCAGTGCAAATACAGAAGAAGCCTCACCGACACTGTGGTCGACAGTGTTATGGTAAACGCCTTCACTGATTGCCTCCATGATTTGACGTGAATTGAGCTTCTCATTACCACCCTTTTTCAAGTCTTCGACCAGAGCGAACATTCGGTCGGCATGGGTTAATCCGTCGACGGATTGCGTTTCTGCTGTCTCAAGATCCTTTTCCTCTTTCGCCATGGCCGTCAGTTCTTTAACGACGTCGTCGAGAAGGTCATTTTCGACAAGTTCCTCCGGAGTACCAATATACAATGCCCCGTGTGGCCAGTATCCGGGGAGGAAGGCATTCGACGAGTACCAGTCCCGTCGTTCAATGAGGATGTCGCCTGGCTTAAGTAACTCGTGAAACTGATCGACTTTTTCCGAATCGATCTTGTGATTAGTTATGTCCTCAGTCTGCTTGATACGAAAATCACCAATCTGAGTCGCTACAAACTGCTGAATGGTTAAGTAGGTATTCACACTGTGACGTTTTGCTTCACTGAGAGCCGCTTTGACATTGTCACTGAATGCGTACTCAGGATTTTCAGCAATCGTAGCCTTAGCCTTGGCAATTAATTCCTGCAGAGCTTTGGTGGTGGCTGGACTGTTTTCGTCGGTCCGGACGGTATCGTATTCGTGTCCGTCCATTGCTGAGGCAATGTATCCCTGATAGCTCGGGTCGATTAATTGTTCATTCACCTGGACAATCAAATTGGCCGGGATTCCATAGGTGTCATCCTGTTGATTGAGATATTTTTCCAGCGTCCGGTCGGCCTTATAAGTCACTGCAAATCGGATTGACATCTGGTGACGTAATAGCAACGCTGTGGTGAACAACATCGCTCGGCGTTGGCGTTGTTGCGGATCATCACCCTGTATTTCGTTATCAGGGCTGTAGTCTGCCACGATTTTCCAGAGGTCGTCGCGCGCTTGAAAAAAACTATGAAGTAAAGCACTCACTTCTCGGCGGTTATCTTGGCCTTCTAACTGAAACAGGCCCTGATTGTATTTCTCGAGCAATGCAAGGCTACGAGCGTGTGTAGCTTTAGCTGTCTCAGCAATCCGTAGGACTTCCTGCTCTTTCTTTCCGATTTGTGCATCCAATTCTTCCGGGGTGACGTTCGTCACACGATATCCAGCCTGTTCCGTAGTAACTGCGGGGAATAGATATTGGTTGGCAAGAATATAAAAGACGAATGCCACCATTAATAGTAAGATCGAGCTTACTGTCGACGCGAGTAACATCATCAGCGGTTTGATGGAAGGTGGAGTAGGTCGGGGTACAACGTTTGCGTATTTGTCAGCGTATGAAATGAGGGTGTCACGGATCTGTTGGAGTTCTTCACGTAACCGAAGTAGTCGACTTCGCTGTAATGTCGCTCGGACTTGATGCCCGAGATGCACCATGGTCTTGGTGAAGTAGGGCCAATACTTCAATGAGATCGTCCCAGAAAGGATTAGCAGGAAATTGGTCACGGTGATGAGGATGGGTTGTCCAGTCTCGCTCCAGACGGTGAGGATGATGAGGCCGTACCAAGTGAGATAAATTGGGATCCCAATTCCGATTCGTGCCTGGGCGGTTGTCTTCATTCCCTCTTGTTGTACTTTGCCCGCAAAAAAACGTGTGATCACAAAGGGAACAATATTACCCAATGTCCCTACGGTCGCTGGAATGAACCAGATGATTAGGTGGAGCAATTTTCCCAGAATGCTAATCGTGGTTTTGAGAGAACTCCGTTGCAGGATGGGGTCGTCAATTACCAGGCCGGCAGACTGGATTGTTTGGTGATAGGCTTTGATTTGCCCAACGACTTCTTCACCAACTTCCGGTTGTTCCTTGTAAAAATAGTTCAATGCATCAGCAATTCGTTTACGACGCATCAATTTTGGAACTTTAAGAGAGGCTTTATGTTTGGAATGGTCCACTAATGTTTCAAGATCATCGAGTAATGGGTCCCATTCGGCGTTATCTAAGTGAACAATGACAGATTTCAAACGTTCTTCAATCGTGCTAGTCAGTTGTCGACGAAGGACCTTGTCTTCCGTGGGGGTTTTACCTTCCGAAGCGTTTTCTTCTGCAAAGGTTTTCAGTACGACGGGCTCACCAACATTGATCCAGACTTTACTCCCCAACTGTTGCTTACGCTCATAGTTAATACCTAGAGGAATAATAACAAGATCGTCGACACCACCCTCTAAGGCTTCCAGAGCAATCCGGGAAGCACCGCCACGGACTAGACCGAGTTGGCGCAAATCGCTTGAAATGCCTTCCGGGAAAATTCCCATAGCACGGCCTTCTTTGAGTCCTTTGACAACGCGGCCAAGGCTCTTTTGGTTTTTCTTAACCTGACTAGAGTCATCTCGGCCGCGATACGCCGGGACCATTCCCAAGGCATGCATGAGGGGACCAATTACCGGTGTTTTAAAAAGTGGAGCTTTGGCCATGAAGCTCACAGGCCGTTTGGCCGTAATCCCGATGAGTATGGGGTCGATGAGCGAGTTAGGATGATTCGCACAAAATAGGACCGGCCCTTCAGATGGAATCCGCTCTGCACCAGAGATTTGAATCTTTGGATAATACTTTTTGATGAGTGTATGGGTGATTTTTCTTAGTAATCGCCCGAACAAAATCGCCGTATTCAAGATCATAAGAGTTCTTTCGAATCTGTCGCATCGTGCTGAAACTAATCGGTTTGCTATTTATAATATCCCTGTTGCATTATCGGATTGCCCGAAAAAAACGACGCCTCGCTTTAGAAACATCGCTAAAAATACAAAGCATAAATCATGGTTGATATGAAAGAAGACCGCATGAATTACCGTATAACTTTAGTTTTTACCGTCCTTATAGCTTTGTTGGTTGGTGTTCCCATAGTTGGATTTGCCGCTGAGAAACCTATCAAAGTGTGGCCAGATAAGGTCCCTGGTGAAACAGGAGATATCGGCGAAGAAACGGCGACTCCAAGTGAACCGGGGAAGAAACAGGTGCTGCGGATTTCCAATGTCTCTGTTCCCACGCTGCAACTTTATCCCGCTGTGAAGGAAAAGAATACCAGAACGACGGTGGTTGTTTGTCCCGGGGGCGGTTACAACATTTTGGCTTGGGATCTGGAAGGCACGGAAGTCTGCGAGTGGCTTAATTCTCTTGGTGTGAATGCCGTATTGTTGAAATATCGAGTACCTCGTCGCAAAGGCCTTCCTCCTCACCATGCACCACTTCAGGATGCCCAACGTACGATGAGCTATGTCCGAGCCCATGCAAAACAATGGGATTTGGATCCTCAACGGATCGGTATTCTGGGCTTCTCTGCCGGAGGTAATCTTGCTGCGATGACATCTATGCACTTTGCTAAACGTAACTATGAAGGAATCGATGATATCGATCAGATAAGTAGCAGACCCGATTTTTCTATTCTGATCTACCCAGCGTATCTTACAGGAAGCGATGGGAAGTTAGTGCCTGAGGCATTGGTGACCAAAGAGACACCCCCGATGTTTATGGCTCATGCCTATAACGATGGAGTAACACCGGAAAGTAGTGTCTTGATGTGGTTAGCTTTGAAGCGAGTTGGCGTTCCTGCGGAAATGCATATTACAGAAACTGGTGGTCATGGCTATGGCTTACGCGTTACAGATTCCAATAGCCATCGCTGGCCTTCACGGTGTGAGGAGTGGCTGCGGGAACGAGGGCTTCTGAGTAAATAAGATGAAACAAACCGTACTGCTTGTCGGCGCCTTTGACTCCAAAGGATTGGAATATTCTTTTGTCCGTAAATTACTGCAGGCAAATCAATTGCACGTATTAACGGTGAATACGGGAGTTCTTGGTACGACCGATTTATTCCCCGTGGATATTGAAGCTGCTGAAGTTGCTGAGGCCGCCGGCTCCACGTTGGAACAACTGAGAGAGGCGGGAGATCGGGGAGAAGCCATGAAAACCATGGCGGCAGGCGTAGCAGTCATCTCCAAGAATCTGTTTTCTGAAGATCGAGTTGATGCAGTGTTTGGTATGGGAGGATCCGGTGGTTCCACGATGGTGACCGCAGCAATGCGTTGCCTTCCACTCGGGATCCCCAAAGTCTGCGTCTGTACGGTCGCAAGTGGTGATACTTCCATCTACGTCGGGGCCAGTGATATTGTGCTTTATCCCTCGGCAACCGATGTTGCAGGTGTCAACAGAATCAGTCGAGTAACATATACCCGAGCCGTTGGTTGTTTACTTGGGATGCTACAAACCAAGGTCACCCAGGCCGAGCATGAAAGGCCGATCGTGGTGGCCAGTATGTTTGGAAACACAACTGCTTGTGTGGATGCCTGTCGCCAACAATTAGATGATCAGGGATACGAGGTCTTAGTCTTTCATGCAGTAGGCACGGGTGGCCAGACGATGGAATCTCTGATCGAACAAGGGTTGGTTGACGCCTGTCTCGATATCACCACCACCGAATGGGCTGATGAGTTATGCGGAGGTGTGTTTAGTGCAGGGACGGCGAGGCTGGAAGCTGCTGGCAAAGCAGGGATACCTCATCTGATTGTGCCGGGATGTGTCGATATGGTGAATTTCAATGCTCCGGATTCTATTCCCCAAAAATATCAGAATGCCGGTCGCCAGTTCTATCATTGGAATCCGTCCGTCACACTCATGAGAACGAATTTACAGGAAAACCGGCAGCTAGGCGAGATTTTTGCTGCGAAGGCAAATCAGGCAAAAGGCCCCATTGCTTTCCTGCTTCCATTGAAGGGGATTTCGATTTTGGATGGCGATGGAGAGCTCTTTTGTGATCGTGAGGCGGATCAGGCCTTGTTCCAAGCGATTCGAGAAAATGTCCGCGAAGGTATTCCAGTTCACGAATTGGACGCCAATATTAATGATCCCGAATTTGCCACTCGAGCAGTTGAGTTGTTATTGGAAATGCGAACGGAAGATAAGGACAAGTGTGAATAGACATGAGCTTTACCAGAGAAACAACGTTGGCTCGACTGCGAGAGCGTCAACAAGCGGGTGTCCCTATCATTGGAGGGGGGGCCGGTACAGGCATCAGTGCTAAGTTTGAAGAAGCGGGCGGGATCGATCTAATAATCATCTATAATTCGGGTCGTTTTCGTATGGCCGGTCGTGGGTCGCTGGCGGGATTAATGCCTTTTGGTGATGCCAATCAGATCGTCATGGAAATGGCAGGGGAAGTGTTAACCGTTGTCCGTGATACTCCCGTATTGGCCGGTGTATGTGCCTCGGATCCGTTCCGGCAAATGGATAAATTTCTCGATCAGGTGAAAGCGGAAGGATTTGCTGGGATTCAAAACTTTCCAACTGTAGGACTTATCGACGGAAGTTTTCGAGCGAATTTGGAAGAGACCGGAATGGGCTATGACCGAGAAGTTGAGTTGGTAAAACTTGCTCGTGAAAAAGATCTGTTGACCACTCCCTATGCGTTTACCCCGGAAGAAGCTGAACGGATGACGGAGGTTGGAGCTGACGTGATTGTCGCTCATATGGGACTGACTACCAAAGGATCGATCGGAGCAGAAACGGCGTTGTCGCTTGAGCAAAGTGTTCAACTTGTTCAGGCTATTGCAGATGCTGCCCGTCGGGTTCGGGAAGACGTTATTGTTTTATGTCACGGTGGCCCGATTGCAATGCCCGAAGATGCTCAATTCGTACTGTCCCGTACCACCAATGTCCATGGATTTTACGGAGCGAGTTCTATGGAACGCTTGCCAGTGGAAACGGCTCTGACTGAACAGGTGAGGGCCTTCAAGCAAATCCGTTTTGAAGATTAAAGAAGCCTGAGTAAGTCTGAGGACATTCATTTCTTATTAAGAGAATGCCCAATAGTAAAGGAAGTTGAATTATTAGGTGTGTCCTTCCGTACCTAGTGGGAAATCTAATACGTAGTCATCAAATTCGCCAACCGGTATTCGTTCGGTGATGTGCATGCCAATTTTCTTTGCCAATGCCAGAGACGCTTCATTTTTGACATGAATTTTTGCAAACAAGCGACGCGGCTCCAAGGTCTCTAAGGCTTGCCGAATGATATAACTGGCAGCTTCAAACCCTAGCCCCTGCCGCCAGAAATCGGAATGAAGTCGCCAGCCTATTTCCAGCTGATGGGGGTCATGCTTAAGTGGTCGTAATCCACAAAACCCAATCAGTTGCCTATCACTTTTCAATTCCAATGCCCAGCGACAATGGCTTAGTTGTTCGAACTGTTGTTGTTCATGACATATGAACTCGGCAACTCGTTCGGTATTCCATGGCCCATCGATGAATTGCATGACTTCGGGGAGACTGCAGATAGCATGAAATGCCTGCAGATCGGTGATATTCCAAGGGCGGAATCTTAGACGAGAGGTTGTCATGGCCATAGAAATGAATACCTTTCCAGCTCAATAAACGATTGTATGGAGACTCACGCATCGACGTTGTCAGTGACACTTTCGATGATCGCCTTGCTCTTTGGATTCAACTCAGTTTGTTGTGCACTAATGGCAGTGGTTAGAAAGAGAAAAATTAAAACGGTCATAATTCGCATGATGTGTCTCCTGATATACGCCATGGGATGTCGCTTTTGATCTGGTGATGATAGACAATGAGAATTGCCTTGTTGGCTTTGTCATTTAGCCGTAACGTTAATTATCTCTTTTCAAAATACTAATCGTAAATCAGTAGGATGACATCATGAGTGTTTATCATTTTGGTGCCGTAGGTGATGGTGTAGCAGATGACACCGATGCTTTACAGCATGCTTTAGATGCCGGGGACGGCGTCCTGGATCTTGAGAAGGGAACGTATCGTATTACGCGACCGGTCGTCATCAATACCGTTGAAAATGGCTACGGTGGGATTTCCGGTCGTAGTGGTGCCTCACGGATTGTCATGGAAGGTGCTGGACCGGCTATTCGAGTGGTTGGGAATCACAACGGCACTGCCTCGCCATCGACCTACAAGGAATCGACCTGGCAAAATGAGCGAATGCCAATCCTCGAAGGGTTTGAAATACTTGGGCGTCATCCTCAGGCTGTAGGTATTGAACTCGTCAAGACGACCAAGACAGTGATTTCGCGGGTATTGGTGCGTGAATGTCAGATCGGTATTCATCTGGTTGAACGAAATCGGGACTTTATTCTTTCAGATAGCCATCTACTCAATAATTCTCACTTCGGCCTGTTTTTCGATCGCTGTAATCTGCATCAAATAATCGTGCACGGAAACCATATTTCATGGAATGGGAAGGCTGGGATCAAGTCGCTTGATGGGGATGTCCACAACCTTCAGATCACCGGAAATGATATCGAGTACAACAACTCTCCGGAAACGGATGAAGGTGACGGCCCGTTAGGAGCAGAGATTTGGTTTGATGCCCGTAATGGTGTTATTTCAGAAGTTACGATCGCCAGTAATACGATTCAAGCAACGATTCAACCTGGCGGGGCCAATGTAAGAATCTGGGGCAACGGTAAAGTAGATCAATATTCCAATCGTCTTATTGCGATTACCGGAAATGTGCTGGGAAGCCAGACGCGGGGTATCGATATGCGAGATGGAGGGCGAATAACGGTGACGGGTAATACGATTTATGATTCGCAAGATTTGTCCGTGTACTTTGAACGTTGCCACGGGTTTTCCATCGGCAGTAATACGTTTGTCTGGCGGAGCGATCCGAATGCGGCTCAGCGAGATGGGCTGAAATTTGTCGATTGTTCTGCAGGTGTTTTATCCGGATTACAAACGGAGCACCTATGCTATGGTTCCCAAGAACAAGGGGCAGGCATCACCCTCGAAGGTTGTCAGGATGTTACGATAGGTCACTGTCAGGTGCTGGATCCTCTACATTGCGGTATCGAATTGAGAGATAGCGAACGCTGTATTGTTGACGGCTGTACGATTCTTGATCGTAAAAATCCGCCGACTATGGTAGAGGCAATTCGAGTGGTGGGTGGAGCGGATAATCAGGTCGATCGAAACTTCACCTAGTGACGCTGAACGCTCTTCAATTTTTAGGTGGCGTCAGGATCCGAAGCGAATTGATACTCCGCAATGGGACGTAGTAGGTAGCTGCAAATTGCACAGACCACGCAACCAGCTGAAAAGAACCAGAAGATCCCCAGCAAATTGTCCTGCCATTTGAAAAATGCTACCGCGGCATAGAAGATCAGCGTACCAGTTCCCCAGGTAACCCCCATCGTTAAGGAACTGGCAAACCTCTGTCCTGCTGGCATGATTTGTTGGGCGTAGCTAATGAAGATTGGCATCGCTACACCTTGGAAAATCCCCGAGATTAACGCCAGAACAAATAATTCGGCAACGGGGATCACACCAAAAAGATGGAACCATGCTGTATGACTAGCCGTTCCTATCATTGCAACGGGAACTGTGGTGAGGAGAGCCGGTAGCCAAAGGGTAAGGCGTTGGCGTTTGCTCCCAAATCCGAAGGCACAGGCTATACCACCAATCCCCAGTCCGGCCATGAAGTAACTAGCTACCGTCCCTTTGATCGTATCGCTTTCTCCTGAAAGTATATAGGACATGACGATCGGGATCCCTAAGGCAGGCATAACTCGAAACACACCTCCCACAAACAACAGAACCATTTGCCCTTTCGGAGCAGGTTTTGTGATTGTGCCTGGGATTGTCTTCGACGAATCCAGACTCTTCTGTTTCTCCCGCTCTTGCTGCTCTTGTTTCGCTGAGAACCAATGCAGGCCGATCCCCACAATGGTGAGAAGAGGTAAGCACCAGTAGAAATTATTGGTTAGCCCCGGTAATTGGAATTGATCCGAGATCCAGCCTCCATAGGTTGGGCCGACCGATTGCCCGAGGTATCCCGAGAGAGCGAATAATGCGAGCCAGCGGTTTCGGTTTGAGGGAGATAGATTCCCAGCGGTTGTCGCAGCTTCAGGGTGAAAAGCAGCCACTCCCATTCCACCTAACATAAGCAGGGCGGTCATGCTTACGGGTGAATGGACATACCCGATAAAGGAAAAGCAGAACAGTGAGAATAGCGGGCCTACCCAGATTATCGCTTTAATACGAATCCGATCTCCCAAATAGCCGAAGAACATCTGACCGCAACTGTCTGCCACACGCCAAATGATATAGCCAACCAGAAATCCACCTTCCTCGAGTCCCAAGTGTTTTTCCAGGCTGGGCAGTAAGCTCACTGTTGTGGTCGCCAATACGTCAACGGTGAGATGAGCGACGCAGAGAACAATGAGTAGTTGAACGGCAATACGTGCGTGGCTGGCCATTAGGGTTTCTTGTCCATTAAGAAATCCATGAAGTCCAGTACGCCGTCTATTTGCTCATGCTCGGATACAAAGTGAGCAACCTGTTTAACGTCGTCGATGGCATTTGCCGGGCAACCGAATGTTTTGACACGTTGAGCAATGGCCAGATCACTACTGGTATCGCCAATGCCAGCAGTGCGGTCGGCAGGCACACCGGTCATTTCCAGCAAGCGGTCAATGCCAGATGCCTTCGTGATCTGCGGCAGGTCACAGTTTATGTAGAACAGCGTTAAGGAAACTCGGAATTCAAATCCGTGCTGATCAAAGGATTCCTGAAGCTGTGGAGCGATCCGTTGTAGGACAGCCGGATTTGGGTGGTAAAGCGTTACAGACGCAGATTTACCTGGTTGTAGTGTTACGCCTTCCTGGCGGTATGATTTGAGCGAGAATAATTCGGCCTCATGTACCATTTCCAATTGTTGGTCGGTAATGGAGGGATCCATCAGGTAACCATTACAGGATGGGTCATAGAGCCAGACACCATTTTCAGCCACGCAAGGTATAGAAGGATTTTGTAATAGGCGACAGAGTCCTTCAGTAAATGGGATTGGACGACCTGTACACAGAGTTAATTTCGGGCGATCATTTTGTGTGAAGGCCAGACGATTGTGCTCAGCGATTTGACTGATTTTTTTTATGTTCAGTGGAGATGAGTCTTCAGGAGAAAGACAGCCGTCAATATCGCTGATGATCAGGTCGTACATTTGGTCTTTTGTGTGTAGGAAGGTGATAGGAAGAAGTAGGAATTATGTGCCATGATCGGAAGTCTGGCAATGAACAATTTATGTTCTGCGTTGGATTGAGTCATAGTTATGAATTATTAGCGGCAGCCAGTACATCAGATAACTCGGTATAATCCGCTGAGTGCTTTCCGTGGTGTCGAAAGATAACTTCACCGGCGGGATTTACCACGACCGTTCCATGCATTTGAGTGATGTCATTTAGTGGTTTCCCGATGCCGCCACGTAACAGTGCCCTCAGACCGGCAAGCCAAATGCGAGGGCCTATGTATTGCCATGGTTTACCTTTGGGGATTTCAAAACTACGATACGCAACTTGATCCGGGTCACACAGCACAGGATAAGTTAGTTGCAACTTCTCTACGACAGGCCGAGTTTGTTCGGGGGTCGCCATGACAACAATGACAGGTTGGACGTTACCTGTTTCAAAATCAGATTGTTGGTTTTGCAGATGAACCATCTGCTCACGACAAAATACTCATCCAATATGCCGCATGAAATAGAAGGCAACGGGCCTTTCTTGCCAGAGAGAATTCAGTGCAATATTTTGTCCCTGAGAATCGGGTAGTGTTAAATCGATCATAGTGAACCTCAATTTTATGGATCAGGTTGTTGCCAGATACTCATACCACCATCGACCATCAGCATGTGTCCACATAAGTGTTTGGCTGCATCACTAACGAGAAATACAGCAGAATCACCACATACGTCAGGACCGGGGACTTCCCCATTGGGTGTATGTAGTTCCATCCATTGCATGAACTTTGGATCGTCGAGCGCGGGGGCAGTGAGCGGTGTATAAAATAATCCCGGTGCCAGGCCGTTGACTCGAATTCCATGAGGAGCCAGCGAGACGGCGACCGATTTAACCATCATTTCAATTGCGCCTTTAGAGGTGTCATAGGCTGTATGAACATCTTCGGCGAGTCTTCCGTTGATGGAGCCGATCATGACGACGCGTCCTGCGACTTCTTTGGCCACCCAATGTTTGGCAAAGTGCTGTGTCAGAAAGTAGTAAGAAAAGACGTTTAGCTTCATAGTTGTTTGAAAACGTTCGACATCCATCTCCAGATAAGGAAGATCGATATAAGTTCCAGCGTTATTCACCAGCGTGTCGATGGCAGGGTTGGCATCCAAAGCGCATTGGAAGACTTCTAAGGTCGGGTCGTCCGAATCGTTTGCCAGGTCACCGATAATTAACTCAGCTTGTACTCCGGTTGCTAAGCAAGTCTGCAGAGTATGTTGAGCTGAAGCATCGTCTTTGAGGCCATGGATTACGACATTGGCTCCGGCCTGTGCCATGGCAATAACAATGGCCTGCCCAACACCTTGTGTGGAACCTGTGACCAGGACATTACGGCCCGCTAGACTATTCATCAAATCCCTCCAGCATTAATTCATCATCTCTCTGACTGATCATACCCAGTTTGAAATGTTTTCGGCATACGGAAATGTAATCGTCGTTGCCTCCGATTTTAATTTGAGCGCCTTGCTTAATGACGTTTCCATCCGAGTCAATTCGCAAGACCATAGTCGCTTTCCGGCCGCAGTGGCAGATTGTCTTAATCTCAGTCAGATCATCAGCCCAGGCAAGCAGTTGTTCACTGCCGGTGAAGAGCTTTCCTTGAAAATCCGTACGTAAGCCGTAACAGAGTACGGGGATATCCAACTCGTCAGCAACATCTGAGAGTTGTTTGACTTGAGAATGTTCGAGAAACTGAGCTTCATCCACGAAGATGGCATCAACGGTCTGTGACTGACAAACGGAGTTCACTAAGACGAACAGGTTATCTGTTGCATGAAAGCATGTTGCCGGTGCACTTAAACCGATTCGCGACGACACAGAATTTGCTCCGTCTCGGTCATCAATAGCAGGGACGAGCACCAAGGACTGCATACCGCGTTCACAGTAGTTGTAGCTAGCCTGCAATAACATGGTCGATTTGCCGGCATTCATCGTCGAATAATAGAAATACAATTTCGCCATAAACGACATTGTACGTTAGATAGGCCCTCATATAAGACCTAACGAATCCCGTTTTGCTTGAAGTAGATTCCAGAAATGATCGCGACGGTGGCGGCTACCGTTAAGAACATGGCATTGTAGCCCTGCCAAACCACTAGTTGTGCCATAACAGGCATCCCAAAGACTACGCCGCAATCAAACGCCATTAAGGCCAGAGCAGATCCCGTACCACGATGTTCTTTTGGGAATGTTTGCAACGATAAGGCGGTCATGCAATGGTAGGTTAGCCCATGGCCCGTACCGCATAACAAGGCGGGGAACAGCAGCATCCACATTCTGTCAGCAGAAATCATGCAATATCCGCAGTATCCGAGCACCATGGCGGAGAGGCCGACGCAGAGAATTTTTCGGCGACCAATTCGATCCGGTGCATTTTTTAAAGCGATCCGAATAGTCATTCCCCAACCTGCATAGACCAGATAAAAAACTGTAATGAAACCAAGCTCGCCAATCATCGGGCCACTCAAGTTGTTATCCAGCACAAATTTCTTAAGTAAGTGCAGAGGCACTGTCATGCTGAGCCCAAATGCGATATTGATAAAGACAATACTGCCAGGCCAGTACTTTTTACAGGTTTTCACGAATTGAATTAGTGAAAGTGATCCTGCCTTGACGTTGCCTGGCGGCGACGGCATAAAAAACAACAGCGACATCGAGGCGATGACACAGATCGATCCCATCCAAAAGTAACGTTCGAATTCGAGTGCACCTGGCTGCGGGCCGAGCACCATATCCCCGATCATCGGCCCGATTAGAAATCCGATAAAACCACCAACCCCAAGAATCCCAATGGCTTCCGTTCTACGTTCTTCCGGGGTTGTGAGTGTGATATAGGTTATTGAACTCAAGAAAATACAGGCGACTCCCAGAAACATGATGCCTCGTAAGGCATAGATCAACCAGTTGACGTCCTCCAACAGGAGGTTGCCCATGAAGCCACCGATAAAAAGTAAGTACCCGGCTATCCAAATGGTGCGAGCTCCGAGTCGGTTGACCAGTTGTCCTAGCCAGGGCCGAGAGATAAACCCTAGGATGGCTCCAAACGACGTGATATATCCCAGTTCCAGTAACGCACCTTGTTCGTCACCCTGATAGAGGTATTGCACCCACTCGGCATAATGCACCAAGGCGGCATTGGCGGGAACAAATAAGACCTGACTAAAGAAGGCCAGTATGAACGAGCGGTCATACAGTTTCTGGTTAGTGGCCGTTAACGCTGAGGACAAAAGGAAGGATCCGGAGGGAGGGGTGTAGGTGGGGCTGGGTAATCAGGAGATTATGAGTGACGAGCGATTTTATGACAATGAGAAATTTTAGGGACTTACAACGGAAGCTGATTGCACGGGGTCAGCCTGTGGCAGCAAGATAATGAAGGCCGTTCCGGATTCAGGATGGCTAGTGACGTCGATCGTTCCCCCGAACGCGTTGACCAAATGTTTTACGATAGACAGTCCCAGGCCAGTGCCCCCGAGTTCCCGAGAGCGAGCTTTGTCGACGCGATAGAATCGTTCAAAAATACGTTGCAAATGATTTTCTGAGATACCAATTCCACTATCTTGTACTCGTATTAACACTTGTTTACTCTCGATCGCAATTTTTACACTAATTTCACCACCTTCTGGTGTGTACTTAATTGCGTTATCAACCAAGTTGTCGAGGATTTGTCGTATCCCTTCTGTTTCTGCATAAACCATGACTTCACTAGGGTGGTCGACGATTAATACGGTTGATTTCTTCTCGGCACGGGGTTGATGGTATTTAATACATTTTTCTAAGACTTCAGCAACGTTCACGATGGTGTATTCATTGGCCTGTGTGCTCGATTCGACGCGTGCGATACTGAGCAGATCCTGAATTAATAGATTGAGTCGTTCGGATTGTTCGACAATACGCCCTACGAAAGTAAGGTTGTTGTCCTGATCTTCCAGAGCTCCGTCCAGTAGCGTCTCGGCGTATGCCTGAATCGAAGCCAGTGGTGTCTTGAGTTCGTGCGAAACATTCGCGACGAAATCACGCCTCATGTTTTCCAGTCGGCGGATTTCTGTAATGTCATGCACTACGATGATCACGCCGGATTCGTCTTTATCTTCGGTGGGAATGGCCGATGCATTAAGCGCCAAATAACGGGTGGGCGGCCCTAGTAATTCCATTTCACCGCGAAAGTGCTCGCTCGTTTTCTTAGCCTGATTGATGATCGTCTCGACCAACTGATTTCGTATAACTTCCCAGATCGGTCGTCCTTGATCTCGCTCTAGATCAAGATCAAACATTTCACATACCGCTTCATTGGCAAACCGAATTCGCTCTTGTTCATCAACCGCGATGACGCCTTCGTCCATGCCTTCCAACACGGTTAGCAGTTCATGGTGATTTTGTTCGAGTTGAGCCATGCGGTCAGCCAGAGCACTACCGAGTTCATTGAGAAGACTCCCTAGTTCACTGATTTCGTCTTCGAATCCATGCTTGATCGTCTTGCCCAACTGAAGCATCGTTAGTTCACGAGCTTCTTCGATCAACCTTACGACTGGCCGAGTCATTCGATAAACCACTAATCCGGTTAAAAGTAATCCGATAACGACTACCACGATAACGAGTTTAGCCATTCGAGATTGAATATCCGCAACTTTGTTATTGATTTCAATCGTGCTTAAGGCACAACGAACGCACCCCAGTACTTGTTCCTGGTGTTTGATTCGCACTGCATAGTAAAGCATGCCAATATTGAGCGTATTGCTGTGCCGCAGGCTGTGTCCTTCACCATTACTAATCGCTGTCCGCAACTCTTCTCGGTTGGCGTGATTTTCCATGACTTGCGGGTCTTCGTGGGTGTCGGCATATACTGTTCCATCGAGCGCCACTACGGTAATTCGAGTTGTCGTCTTGGTACTGATGTCTTTAATTACGCCGTGAAGTCGCTGGAAATCATCACTGATAATCGTTTTTCTTACAGTTTCTTCCAGAGAAATCGCAGTATTTCGCAGGCGTTGTTGCAACTGATCAGTCAATTGCTCTTTTTGCCATTGAGAAGTGGTTAAGCCCCCGATGAGTCCCACGATGGCAATGAGGACGGAAAAGTAAACGAACGGTTTCCAGAACAGGCGGGAGGTAAACATCGGATTAGTCTTTCGTCAGCTATTGTTTAGCGAAACGATTAGTAATTACTCCTCAGTCGGTAACCGATACCACGTACTGTTTCGATTAAGTCCGCCTTGCTTCCCATTTTTTTGCGTAAAGCGCGGATATGAACATCGATCGTGCGTTCCAACACGACAGTATTGTTGCCCATGACAGAATCCATCAGATCGTACCGTTTATAAGCTCGTCCCGGATGTTCCATCAATTGCCACAACAGGTCAAATTCAGTGGGGGTGAGCGTGACGGATTCCCCATCAATGGATACTCGGAATTGTAAACGATCTAATACAATTCCATTGGAGCTGAGCACTTGAGATTCATCCTCCGCTGGCAGATTAGCACGTCGTAAAAGTGATTTTACTCGCTCAATGAGCACTCGCATCTTAAAGGGTTTTGTGACATAATCGTCCGCTCCCATTTGAAATCCAACCAGTTGATCGACTTCTTCACTCTTGGCAGTCAGCATCATAATCGGGATACGCTTGGTAGAATTATTACTGCGTAAATGCCGGCAGACCTCCAGGCCATCCATGCCGGGGAGCATAACGTCCAGTAGTATGATATCGGGCATTAGTTTTTGAACGGCTTCGAGCCCTCGGGTGCCGTGGTCATAAACATGAACCTGATAACCCAGTGCCTCCAGATTGTATGTCAGAATTTCCTGAAGTTCTGGTTCATCTTCAATGATCAGGACGGTTTGCTTTGGCATTTGGGTTTCCGGCAACCAAGAGTTTGACAATACACAGAGAGTTAATAGTAATTAGTCTATAGTGACTCACTGGATACTGCAAAGGAGTGCAGATTAGGCCGATTACTTAGTGATTGTCACCGAGCAGAGAAGGTACCTGATCACAGATGTTACAGGCCTGATCTCCAATGCGTTCCAAAGCTCGGGCGATTAGAATTTGTGCCAGCGGACCGGCAATATTAGGCTCTCCTTTTAAAGCTTCCAGCGCCACTTCTTCACTCAAAACTTCTCGCATGATTTGGTCGTTAAGTGAATCCACGTATTCATCACGATTGCGATACTTTTCCGCTTCTTTTATATCACGATTAATATAGGCTCCGATCGAACCATGGAGCATTTCGGTTACTGCCTGTCCCATTTGGATTATTCGAGGTTCTGGTTTCGTTGTCGAACGAGCCATCATTAGTTGAAGCAGTCCGATGACGTTTGTGGCCTGATCACCAATTCTCTCCAGACTGGAAGTCACATGAGATACCGTGAGTACATATCGCAAATCGGTCGCGACGGGGGAGTAGACTGTCAGGATTCGTACTACTTCCTTGTCGATGATATTTTGCATTTCATCCAACATATCTTCAGATGTTTGCAACGCTTCCTCGACATGCTGGGTAAGGTCCTCGAGTGCCTTGACGGCAGTCGTTACCATCGACTCTGCCAGTGTACCCATCTCAATAAGCTGGTGGTGGAGTTCAGATAATTCCTGATCGAATCGTCGCATTATCCGTAACGTCCCTGAATATACATTTCTGTCTTTTCATGCTGAGGATTTAAGAACATCTCAGATGTTTTGCTGTGTTCAATGATTTCACCAAGCAGCATGAAAATGCATTCATCGGTGGCTCGTCGAGCCTGAGCCATATTGTGAGTTACAATCACGACCGTATATTCATCGCGTAAAGATTCGATGAGTGTTTCTACCTTTTCGATACCTTCTGCGTCCAAGGCACTACATGGTTCATCCATCAGGATGATATCTGGTTTTAAAGGAAGCAGGCGAGCGATACAAAGTTTTTGCTGTTGTTCGAGAGTTAGCGTTGTTGCTCGTGATTTAAGTCGGTCTTTCACTGTGTTCCACAGATCAACTTCGCGTAATGCATTTTCGACGATGTCATTGCGTTCACTCTTGGGAAGGGACTTAAAGGCATCGTGGATCCCCATTCCGAAAAGCACGTTGTCGTAAATTGAGATCGGCAATGGGTTAGGACGCTGGAAAACCATGCCCACACTACGTCGCAGTTGCCGTACTGAAACATCGGCGTCGTAGATGTTTTTGTCAAGGATCTCAATGTCACCAGTGGTTGTCACGTTGCCGTAACGCTCGTTAATTCGGTTAAAGCATCGCAGTAAAGTGGTCTTTCCACATCCGGAAGGACCAATCAACCCGGTGATAATCCCCTTCTTTATATTCACGGAGACATTCATCAAAGCCTGGAAGTCACCGTACCAAAGACTGAGTTCATTGGTGCGAATGCTATAGTCCTCGACGTGACTGGCTTCAGGCGAGGTGAATTCCCTGGTGACAAGTTTTGGTACTACTGTCGACATTATCCAAAGTCTCCCGTGACATAGTCGTAGGTAAGTTGGTTATCTGGTGAAGTAAATAGTTTCTCAGTGGGGCCATACTCCACTAATTCTGATTTATTAAAGAAAGCAGTTTGATCTGCTAGTCGACGAGCCTGCTGGACCAGATTGGTCACCAGGATGATCGTCATTTCGTCTTTTAATTCTGACAGTACGTCTTCAATTTTCATGGTAGTGACCGGATCGATCGCAATCGAGAATTCGTCCAGGCACAAAACATCTGGTGAGTGTGATAGTGCACGGGCGATCGTCAGGCGTTGCTGTTGTCCACCGGAAAGTTTCGTGCCCAGCATATGGAGACGGTCTTTAACTTCGTCCCATAACATGGCTTGCTGGAGACAACGTTGAACAAGTTCCTCCAATTCGTACTTATCATGGATACCTGATCGACGTGGAGCGTAGGCTACGTTTTCGAAGATGGACATAGGGAGTCCAACCGGCAATGGGAAAACGACTCCGACCTTGCGTCGTAACTCATATACGTTACGGATAGATCGAACATTAGTACCATTAAACAGGATGTTACCCTTGGTCTTGGCATTATGAATGAATTCTAAGGTCCGATTGATGGCCTTGAGAAATGTTGTCTTGCCAGCGTTGGCAGGACCAATGATCCCGAAGATCTCGTTCTTAGGGATCTGTAAATTGATATTCTGGAGGGCTATATCGGATCCGTATGAGACATTTACATCCTGAAATTCAACCTGGTAATTCATCTTGCTACCACTTCTTCCTGGAACGTAAGTAAATGCGGAAACCAATGGATATACTGTTTACAGCAATCACTAATCCAATCATCACTGCGGCCGTACCAAATTTAAATGACTCAGGTACGTTTTGCCATTGAGTGGAAATGATGTACAGATGGTAAGAAAGTGCCATGAAACGATCTTCCAAACCGTAGGGAACCCAAGCATCCCATCCGGAGTCCGCGACGCGGGAGGAGATCATCGCTCCTGTAAAGAGAATTGGAGCGGTTTCTCCTGCGGCTCTTGCGACCTGCAGAATAACACCAGTCAATATTCCGCTAATAGAATTAGGCAGCACAATCGTCCGAATAGTTTGCCATTTAGTCGCTCCCATGTTCCAGCATGCCACCCGGAATGACATGGGTACAGACGCTAACGCTTCTTTGGTGCTGGTAATAATCACAGGCAGTGTCATGACGGCAACAGTACATGATGCTGCTAACAGGCAACGATCCATCCCAAGAAAATATACAAACGCGCCCAAGCCAAACAAACCATGCACGATACTTGGTACACCAGCAAGATTGACGACTGCCAGATTTATGAATCGAGTCAGCCAGTTATCCCTCGCAAATTCGTTGAGGTATACGCCGGCCAGGATTCCAATGGGAGCAGCAATCAGCAAAGAGACCAGTACCAGAAAGAAGGTACCAATCAGGGGAGCCCAGATACCGCCAGCGGTCATACGGACTTTCGGGTTTTCCGTTACAAACTCCACAGAGAGAGCCGGCCAGGATTTGTAGACCAGAAAAATAATAATGGCCACGACAGGAATAACCAGTAACCAGGTAATGAACTGAGTTGATAGCTGGATTAACTTTTCTTTTTTACGAGCCTGAAGTTCCTGGTTAGTGGCGGCAAACGGATTTTTTAGTTCGTTACTCATTTCCCTGCACCTTTATTCCTTTCACAATCAGATCTGCCGTCAGATTGATAATGAAGGCAAAGACAAACAGCACTACGCCAATTAGGAATAGAGTGTGATAGTGCATGTCTCCGCGTACCGCCTCGCCAAGTTCTGCAGCGATCGTAGCAGTTAATGTACGAACCGGGTCAAAGATACTTGTTGGCATCATGACCGAGTGACCGGTACACATAAGAACAGCCATCGTCTCCCCAATACCTCGTCCAATCCCCAGCAGCACTGCAGCCAATAATCCATTCTTAGCTGCAGGGAAGAGAACCTTATAGACCATTTCCCAACGATTAGCACCTAATGCGATTCCAGCCTCCCGAAAAGAATCGGGGACGGCTCGTAAGGCGTCTTCCGAAACAGAAACGATAATCGGCACACTCATTAACGCTAAAACTATACCCGCATTAAGAATGTTGAGTCCCACCGGCTCGCCGGTCATATCAACGAGCATCGGATTTAAGACTACCAAGCCAATGAATCCCCAAACCACTGAGGGAATAGCTGCTAATAGCTCAATCAGAATCTTGAGAATTTCTCGTGGTTTGCCCCGGGCAAATTCAGATACATAGACGGCGGCACCAAGTCCCAAGGGGACGGCAATAACCATGGATAGAATGGTGACCGAAAGTGTTCCCACCATCAACGCGAGAATACCAAAGGTAGGTTTCTTAGCGGATTCAGGAATCCACTTTGGACTGGTGGTGAATTCCACCAAATCCAGCTGTTCCACTTCGCCCTGAATAGCACCTTCTTCTAGCCCGGTAATGGCGGGGAGACTCTCTTTAAATACAAAGAAGAAGATTGCCATTACAAAAATAATGGCGCTCCAACCACAGAGATGGATGAGCCCCACTACCGCGGGTTCTGTAAAGTCAATCACCTTTTCAATTCCCCGACGCAGAGAAAACCCCTGGCCGGCTGTTGGTGATGATTCTGACATGGAATTCGTGGTCCTGAATATAAGTTTGGAGGAAGATTAGTTTTCGGTCTCTATTTGACCGGAACGTATCCCATCTCACTCACGATTCCCTGACCGTTTTCACCCAGAATCCAGTCCAGATAGGTTTGTAGAGTATCATTCGGTTCACCAGCTGTGTAAATCATCAGCGGTCGCGCAATTGGATAAGTACCGTTGATCACGTTGTCAGCGGTTGGAGCCACGGCATCTCCGTCATCGGTTGATTTGATTTTCAACATTTTGACGTTGTCGGTAGCATAGCCCATGCCAGAATATCCGATGGCCGAAGCGGTTTTTTCCACCATAGATACTACGTCAGATGATCCCGAAAGGTCGATCGAACCTAATTTGAAGTCGTTATCCTTTAGGACTGCCTCACGGAAGTAAGCGTATGTCCCCGAGTTGTTCTGGCGACTTACCCGTACGATTTCATCCGAACCACCAGGAAGCTCAATATCCAATTCACTCCATTTGGAAATCGTTCCACCATCAGCATAGATCGACTCGAGTTGCGATAATGTGATTTCTTCCAATGGATTGTCCTTGTGAACGTACACTGCCAGTGCATCCTGACCAACAACGTACTCGATAGGCGCGACTCCGAGTTCACTTTCAGCCCGAGCCTTCTCTTTGTCTTTCATTTTGCGACTGGCGTTCGCCATATCTGCCAAACCTTGAATCAGACTGGAAATACCTACACCAGAGCCCCCACCCGACACTTCAATTGTGACATCGGAATTATCAGCCTGATATTTTTCAGACCACGCCTGAGCCAAATTGACCATGGTGTCAGAACCCTCGACCTGGATTGTTTTGTCATCTGAAGATGATTCAGTTCCGCCTTGAGAGCTTCCATCGTCCTTGGATCCGCACCCATTAAGAACGAGAGTTGTTAACAGCATAAAGACGACGCTTACCTTAATGGTCAGTTTCATTATTTAGTTCCCGCAGATACGAAAAAATTCTCTGATAGATCTACAATCTAGGTGATCAGTGTGAACTATTTGTAAAATATGTATTAAGAAAATGTTAAGAATGAAGTGTCTATAGTGGCTATTGCAGTAAATTGGGGCCGCAAAAAAGCCCCAACCTGAGGTTTTGCTTACCTCAGGTTAGGGCTCTCAGATTCACTATTTTAGCGTCTTTATCGGTTTAGGTGCCACGTAAATAGGCGTTTATAACCTCGCGATCTGCACCTTTGACGGTCATTCCCACAGGCCCAGCAGCTGGAAAAACCACACATTTAGCAGGTTCACCGTGCTCTAGAAAACTCTGATGGGCATCACTGCCTGTGGCAAAAACCCATAGGCGGCCGTCTTCAATCGTGACGGAAAATCCTTCTTGTTGGACCAAATAGTTGGTAATGGTATCGGATTCATTACTCTTGAGGGTCATACCTCCAGGCCCGATTCCAGGACGAATGACGTGCTTGGCAAGTTCACCCTGATGGTCATATTCTTCAATGGCCGGTAAACGTTTCTGCTCAAAGTCAGTATGGCCAGATGTGCGGGCCGTTACAGGAGAAGCTGGAGGATGATATCAGAAAATTGGCTGACGTATTCTGGCAGGTATTAAATGGCTTTAAGGTAGATCCTGTAATGGAATTGGAAGATTGGGCCTCAAGTGAAAAGGTATTGACTGGGGTTGCAGTCGAGCTACTTTCCGTGAGGTCGTTGTTATTCAGAATGTTACGAGCAGGTTTTCCGGAGGGATATCATGATATGCAGTCAGTTGTTATTGACTTGTGGGAACTTGGGGTCGTATCCTTCCCTAGTAAACAGAATACAAGGCGGGCCACGACAACTTAGTGAATTACGTTGTTGAAGTTGCTAAGCACCGGCAACAACGTGAGAGACAGGAGGTCTCGATGATCCAGCTGCCCATCGGTGGTAAGAAGCTCTTTGTACTGGATACGAACGTTATTCTTCATGATGGAGAATGCTTTCTCAACTTTGACGAACATGACGTCATTATTCCGATGGTTGTTCTCGAGGAACTTGATAAGTTCAAAAAAGGGAATGAAAACCGGAATTTACAGGCTCGCCGGTTTCTCCGGAAAGTAGATGAATACAGTGGTGATGTGCTCAACGAAGAGGGTGTGAGCCTCGGCGAGCAGGCGGGACGCCTCTGGATTTTGGTCACCGATCAGCTAAATAAGACATTGGGGAGAGCCTTTCTTCAAGATTGTCCGGATCATCGTATTCTCAATGCGGCATTAATCCTGCAACAAAATCACCCGGATAGAAAGGTGGTTTTGATTACCAAAGATACAAATCTAAGGTTGAAAGCCCGTGGACTAAGCGTTCTTGCACAGGACTATACCACTGACAAGGTTGATGACGTCGAACAGCTGTACCGAGGTACTCAGATTCTGGAAACCTCTCCTGAGTTGATCGATGAGTTTTATGCTAATGGTGGTACGATCGAAGCCGAAAAGGTTGGTTTGCCAGATGATGTAGCCTTACATGCCAATGAGTTTTTCGTTTTTCGACATGGCTCTAAGAGCACGCTTGCTACCTATAACGAAGGTGTTGGTTCGTTCTGTCGAGTTGACAGACCAGTATCCTATGGAATTCAACCAAAAAATGTCGAGCAGACTTTTGCCTTGCAGGCATTGCTGGATGATAGTATCAGGCTTGTCACGCTGGTGGGAAAGGCCGGTACTGGCAAGACACTGCTTGCATTAGCAGCTGCATTAGAACGAAACGGAGCCTACCAGCAGGTATTGATGGGACGGCCGATAGTTCCCCTGTCTAATCGGGATCTGGGTTTTTTACCAGGCGATATTGATGCCAAGATGGATCCTTATATGCAGCCGCTCTACGACAATCTCAAAGTGATTCAAAATCAGTTTGGTACGACCGATCCACGTCAAATCAACGTCCGTAGTATGCTTGAAAATGAAAGATTGATGATTACGCCTTTGAGCTATATTCGTGGACGCAGTTTACAAAATGTATATTTCATCGTCGATGAGGCACAGAACCTGACTCCGCATGAAATGAAGACGATTATCACTCGCGCCGGCGAAGGAACGAAGATTGTGCTCACCGGAGACATCCACCAGATTGATCATCCCTACTTGGATACCGAATCCAATGGATTATCGTTTCTGATAAGTCGGATGAAAGGGCAGGGGATTTATGCCCATGTCATGCTGGAAAAAGGCGAACGGTCTGTGTTGGCAGATTTGGCCAGTAAAGTTTTGTAGGCTTGTTGCTACGATAAATTAGCCCATCAACAGTGGTTTTAGAATGGCGCTCAAGCCGATGAGGAATAGAGCGACTAATGCATAACGCTGGAGCTTCTTGCGATCCAGCATATTGCCAACACGAATCCCGGTGTTTGTTCCTAGGAATACGACAGGGAGTCCGAGAACACCCAGAATCAATCCGGTTGTTGAAGTCGCTCCAAATTTCCAGACAAGCAGGATGGCCAGAGGGATCATGCCATAAAATAACATGGCGAATAAAAAGCCGCGGCTTCGTTTAGCATTCCAGGGTTGGCACATCACCCATAATGCTACAGCTGGGCCGCCCATGCCGATAAATCCAAGCATTACGCCGCTAATCGAAAATGCTATGTATTCCCAAATGACAGGTAAGTCTTCCTGAGGTTCCAGTTTAATCAGGCCTTTGGTAAGCACGATCAGGATCAAAACGATTCCAATCGATTGTTGAATGAGTTCTTTGTTTTGCTCAGGCGAATCGCTGTAGTTGTGGAGGAAGTCCAAAGCTAACACGCCGGGCAGGATAAAAAGGATACGTACCAATCCCGGACGGATCGTTGATTTCCAGTTGATGGAATCAGCCAACTGCCAGGCTCCAATGCCTGACTGGGTCATGGAGGCGATGGTGATGGCAGCGATCGCAGTATCAATGGGAAAGTCACAGAAATAAAGGATCGGAATCCCAAAAGCACCAGCTCCAAAGCCGATGACACCCTGAAGAAAACAACTGATGAAGAAAACTCCAGCAAAGACTAGGTATTGCCAGAGTTCAAATTGCCCGAGATCGTAATCCATTACGTCGTGTTGAGTCCAAAAGGGCGATTAGTAAGTAGCCAGTATATCCCATTGGATACGACTTGGATAGCAACACCAAACTGGCGTTTGCCGGCATGGCTCGTACTAACAGCAACTTCAGTGGTTAAAGCCCAAGTCGATAAAAACGATTGGCAGTCCCGCCAAAAAGATCATCCCGTTCACATTCACTAAGAACTCCTACGGTTTCGGTAAGAGCATGATGGACATCAGCATAAGACGCGGCCAATTCGCAGACAGGCCAGTCGGAACCAAACATACATCGCTCCGGACCGAATGCTTCCAGAACAATTTCAACATAGGGCTTTAGATCCGAAGGACTCCAGTGATTCCAGTCTGCTTCCGTTACCATGCCTGAAAGTTTACACATGATATTTGGGAAACTGGCTGCCAATCGAATATTGGCTTCCCAATTGTCGAGTCGCCGATCTTTGATTTCCGGCTTGGAGAGATGGTCTATCACCATCGGGAGTTCGCCAAACATCTGTCCAAGATGTTGTGCATGATGCAAATGTTTGACATAGAACAAAAGATCGAATGGTACGTTGTGCTTTTCGAGTACTTTCAAGCCGCGTAATACATCCTCGCGAATAATGAAGTTGTCGTCAGGCTCATCCTGAGTAATATGACGTACGCCGACGAACTTATCCATCTCTTTGTAATGTAGGATTTGATCCTCAATATCATCCGCAGCTAAGTCCACCCAGCCCACTACGCCGGCAATGTAATCTGTGTTTTCTGCGAGATCGAGCGCCCAATCATTTTCCTTGAGGGTGTGCTGAGTCTGGACGAGCACTGTTTTGTCCACTCCGACTTGCTGAATATGGTCGGCGAGTGTGTCCGGTAAGTATGACCTGCAGATTGCTTCGTTGCCGGGAGCTGATAGCCAGCGATAATCGAATTCAGTTCGATTCAAATCCCAGAAATGATGATGGGCATCGATCTTAATACTCACACATCCACCTCTAATTCGTCTCAGGTTGCGGGTCGTTGTTTTCAGGACGGCCCTCGGTATAGAACCAGTTATGAATTGGTTTCAGAATGTCCTGAACTTCTGCAACTAATGTTTCGTCCAGAGGTATTTCAGCCCACTCGGCCCATTGCCGGATCCGTGCTTGATTGGCACTACCAGTGATACAGGTCGTCATCTCTTCATTGGCGATGGAAAACTGTAATGCCAACTGCGCAATATCGATTCCAGATGCTGTACAGTGAGCGGCGGCCTTTTCGCAAGTCTCGCGGACGAATGGTGTTGCCTTGTGCCATTCAGGTAGCGGAGCATTGGTAAGCAGTCTGGCAGAAAAGGGAGCCGCATTCATAATGCCAACTCCTTTTTCCTTCAGGTACGGGACCATCTCGTCAAACATGGTGTTTTGTAATGTGTAGTGGTTGTAGCTTAGGACGACATCGAGATCTGTCTGGTCCAGAATGAATGTGAGATTACTCATCGGATAGCCAGAGACTCCGATATACCGGACTTTTCCCTGCCGCTGGATTTCGCGCAATGCCGGTAATGTCTCGTCCACGATCTGTTGGCGATCAATGAATTCGATATCATGACACAACATGATATCGAGGTGATCGGTACCTAACCGATGCAGACTAACGTCGACACTTTCTTTCACTCGCTGAGCTGAAAAGTCGAAATGGTTGACATGGTATCGCCCCAACTTGGTTCCCAAAAAATACTTATCGCGAGGGATATCTTTTAAGGCGATTCCGAGTAAAACTTCACCAATACCTCGGCCGTAGTACGGAGAGGTGTCAATGAAGTTCATTCCGCAATCAATTGCTGCAGGAACAGCAGAAAGGGCTTCATTCACATCGACGCTACGAAACTCCGCCCCTAAAGAAGAAGCTCCAAAGCTCACCACGGACAGGTCTAAATCAGTGTTTCCAAGTCGTCGTGTTTTCATTGAGAAATGCTCGCTTGCTGCTAGTCCATACGAACGCCAATGTGAAGCAACAGATTAGCAAAGCGTTGCTGATCTGCTGTTTGAATTGTAAGAACATGATCGGCTGTTGAGACTTCCGGATAGAAATCCCATTTGTCGATTGGTTCCAGATCGAGGTCGACTCCTGCCTCCTGCAAAGAAGCTCGATAGTCATTCCACACTGGCGGGTCACCATCAAGTGCGTACGGGCCTTCCGTTTCGTACATCATGGTGCAGGCTTTCTCGACAGGAATTGCTGTGAGCAATGCCTTGAGTACCTGATCACAGGTTGGGAGTCCGGGAGACAGGTTGAGGCTTACCAATTCCGCGTTGGGACCCAATGTGGAGGAACAGGGGTAGTTTCCGTCGGCAATGAGAATACGCGAATGATGACCTGCTCGGCCTAGAACTTCATTGATTTTTGGATGGATCAATTGGTGCTTCAGCATGGTACTTCGTTTCCTTTCGTTTACATTCCGGACTGTAGTGCTTCAAGATGTCGAGTGAAGTGGTCGTCCAGTACGGCGGTGTAGGTATCCGGGTGCTGATGTAAGATGTCGGCGACAAGTGGGCCGAATTTTTCATCCGTGAGCACGCTACCAAAAGTGCAGTGTAGGATCTGCCGTCCAGGTAGTGTAAAGCCTTTACCCTGTGGCACTTCATCCCAGAGTTCCAAATACTGACGTTCCAAATCGGTGTCGCAGTCGATCTCGGAAGGGGCCGCTACCATTTCTAATGTTGCGTGGACGTGGTAGGTCGCTTTATCTGTGTTATAACGACCGCGCGAAAATTCTACGATTTCACGAAAGAGCCCTTTTTCATGCCTAGCCACAACTCGCAACGCTTCCAGGTAACTGGTTCCTGCTGTCTTAACGTGCCATAGCCCTCGCGTTGCTTTGCTCAATAGGCCGTACATGGAGAGTTTGTCGGAACCACTGTGTAGTGAGAGTTTATAAGGACCGAGCAGTCGGGCGATCTCCGCGTGATCATTGAGGGAAACTTCCAGTGCCGCTAAGTCGCCGATAAAGTCGACTCCCTTTTCAAACTCGCCAATGAAACGTGGGGCAAGGCTGACGAGCTTCATCCCGTTCTTTAAGCATTGGTCAGCAATGATGTAGTGCTCAGCCAAGGTGGTAGGCTGCTCGGTTTCGTCTACACTGAGTTCGATTTCGTATTCGCGACCAGCGGCTTGCTGTACTTCTGCGATGTAGTTTGACAGATCCAAAGCATGATTGAGTGACCGGCCATATTTGACGGCTGCTCTCAGGCAGGCTTCTTCATTGAGATCGATGGTTGTACCGTTGGGTAACGTAACTGTGTTACCTTGATAATCTCCAACCCAAGCAACTTCACCAGCTACTTCGGCATATTTTTCTCGTAAGGTCGCCTCGTCGTAATCATCAGCTTCAGCATCGACGAAGTCAGAGGGGTCGATGGTGAAAAAAGTGAATCCCACTTCGGCTGTCACATCGACGTCTTGCTTCGTTTTTAAATGATCCGCATCTGCCCCGGTTATCCCGGTCCAACCTGCATCGATCATGCCCTGAAGCGCATCGTTCATGACTCCGATAGGAGTTCTGGATGTACGAGCCATCTCCCGAATGGACTGTTGAGGAAAGATTGGCTGAATGCCATTTCCTGCTCGTTGCATGGATGCGACATGTCCGGGTGTGGCTACGCCGGTTCGGTCGCCGAATCCGAAGCTGGGATCGAGCCCCAGGCACACAGGTTTAGGAAGAGATTGTTCAGACATAGTTGTTCTTTCTAAAAGGTTTGACGCAGAGTCGTTTAACCAAAGTACTTATTGTAGGATTCGATCGTTTGTTTAGCGGCTTCATATTCACCAGGGTAGGGTAGTGCTTCTGCACTGATGTATCCGTCGTAACCAATCTCTTTGATTGTCGCTGAAATGGCATCGAAATCCATATGGCCTAAGCCAACAGGTTTGCGATTGGAATCCACAAAGTGAATGTGCCCGATCAGTCCCTGTCCGTCCCGCAGGCCACTGGCGACATCAACTTCTTCAATATTCATGTGGAATAAATCGGCGAGAATTACAACGTTATGATCGTCGCCAAGTGTGTTGAGCAACGCCGCACTTTCGGCAACCGTATTGCAGAGGTTGGTTTCGTATCGGTTGAGGTGTTCATAGATAAAAGGAACATTGAATTGTTTGGCATATTCGCCGAGCTCGGCACAGCCTTCGGCTAGTAGTTTGAGAGCGTCTTGCTTGGAAAGTTCACCTCCCCACCGTCCCTGCATAGAGCCCAGGATTGCACCGGCTCCAAAACGGCCTCCCATTTCAATAATCTGCTTGATAAACTCTTTGGCTTTTGCCCTTTCCTCACTGCAGTTGGAAGTCAGTGATAGCCCGTGCTTCACCATACCCGCACCGGTTCCAACTGCTGCCAATGATAATTCATAGTCGTCGAGAAGTTTTTCAAGTTCATCGGAATCAACCTGTTCAGGACCGAGTGAGAAAACTTCAACCGCATCAAACCCAAGGTCTTTAGCCGTTTTGCAACCTGCTTCCAATCCTTCCCAAAGGATAAACGGGCCTCCCCGGGCGGCTTCCACCAGACTGATCGTTACACTGGACTTGGTCATGAGTAATTCCTTAAATGAGTAAACGCTTCCGACGTGATGTCAGAGGCGATGGTATAGGTTAGGACAACCAGTTTGGAGGAAGAGTCGTCGACTAGTCCTGAATCGTCACTACTGCTTTGATGACGCCCGTTTCTGGTTTGGTGTAGGATTCAAATACATTTGGTAAATCTTCTAATGTCGTTCGGTGTGTGATCCACGGGCGTGTATCGATTTGACCGTCTTCGATGAGCTTGATAATACGGGCGAAGTCACTTGGCAGAGCGTTGCGTGAGGCAAGTAAGTTCATCTCCTTGGCATGCAGCCAGCGATGAGGGAAGACGATTTCACCGAGAGTGATACCGACGTAGACCAATGTGCCGGTGTGAGCGACGTAATTCATCGCATTTGCCATGCTCTGCGCATTCCCCGTCGCATCGATCACAATCGTTGGCAACTTACCGCCATTGATATCCCGTAATACCTGTTCTTCAGTGTCATCTCCTTTGAAAGTCACGGTGTTTTCAACACCCATGTTGTCACGACAGAAAGCGAGGCGATCCTCATTCATATCCATGACGATCATTTTGGCGGGAGTCAAACGAGTGAATTCGACGCAGGTTAATCCGATAGGCCCGGCACCAATGATCAATACCGTGTCGTCCGCTGTAGGCTTAGCTCGGTCCACAGCATGACAGCCGATTGCCAGAGTTTCCACTAAGGCGAGCTGTTCCATTTCCAACCCGCCGTGCGAAGGATGTAACTTGCGAGCGGGAACAATGAATCGTTCTCTCATCCCGCCATCGGTGTGAACCCCCAAGACTTCCAGATCGTCACAGCAGTTGCCACGCCCACGCTGGCTCGCAAAACTATCTTCGTTATTGATGTATGGCTCGACGCTACAGCGGTCTCCCGCTTTGACATTTTCCACATCTTCGCCTACCTCAAGAACTTCAACTCCTAATTCGTGGCCCGGAATTCTGGGGTAGCTGTAGAACGGGAACTTTCCTAAGTATCCGCTGATATCAGTTCCGCAAATGCCAACACGGTGTACTGCAACAAGTGCTTCACCAGGCCCCGGAGAAGGAGCTTCGTCAACCTCGATGGTTTTAAAGTTTTTCGGTTCTTCTAATAGAATGGCTCTCATAATGGTGCTTTATCTAAAGGTAGTAAAGAGTGTCGGTTACACCGATGTTTGTAACTAGCTTCCATTATGTTCTGTCTTGTTCTTTTGTTGAACCGTACGGGCGGGAAGTAGATCAGATTTTTGGGCGCATAAAAAAAGAGGTGCTAGTGAAAGCACCTCTTTTTTGTGAGCTCTTACCTGATTAGAGGCTTGGTCGCTGACCGGGTTGCCCACCTGGTCGCTGACCGGGTTGCCCACCAGGACGCTGACCGGGTTGCCCACCAGGACGCTGACCTTGGCCAGGTCGCTGCCCTTCAGGGCGTTGAGGCCGTAAGTCTTCTCGGGAAATCTCAAAAGGTTTCCCTTTCATTCCTTCGAACTGCTTCTTTTGAGCGGCTGTCAAAGTACCGACAATTTTTTCCTCAGCTTCCTTTTGAACAGCCTGCATCTTTTCACGAATCTCAGCCATGAGTGCCTGCATTTTTTCACGGTCACCGCCGAGTTGTTGGAATTGTTCACGAACACCGCTGAACATCTCCTGAGATTTTTCACGAGTTCCGTTAGTGATCTCTTCGAATTTAGCCTTCTGAGTATCAGAGATTTTCAGTTTCTTTTGAATGGGCTCTAAGAGCAGAGCGCCCGTGCCTAAAAGTTGAATTCGGATCTCTTCGAGCCGTTCAAGCTGTGGAGGTAACAGGATATCGCTTACTGCTGCGTTCACTTTCTTTTGAGTTTCTTCAGAGCTCTTCCGGAACTTTTCAAATAGTTCACGTCGTTGTTCATCTGTGAGTTCACGGAAGTTAGGACGCTCACCTTGATTAGCTCGAGCTTCCGAGCGAATTTTATTTACAGCTTCCTGGATTTCCTGAACTTGCTCGTCGAAGATTTCTGCTTCAGCGCGAACTTTCTCAGACTGAAGGAGTTGAGAGATGGAAATGTTGTTTTGCTGACCGCCACCGCGACCACCAAATTGACCACCGCCTGGACGCTGACCGCCACCAGGACGTTGTCCGCCTGGCTGAGCCTGAACAGCCGGAATGATGAGGAGGGACATCATTGCTACTGCTAGGGTATAGAATTTGAATCGTTTCATTAGGGAAGTCCTGCTACGCATAAAAAAGGGTTTTTATTTTGCTCGTATTGTTTGAACACTTCGACAGAACCACGGGTTTCGTCGAATTATCAAATAATTCTTAAATAATCAATCCTATAACATAACCTGTTTCTGCGGGGAATGCAGGGCTGCCTGTTTGGCTTCGATTGATATCCGGAATAGGCAAAGCAAATATCATTGAAAAGATAAGGTTCGGAGTTTCTATTAGGGCTTATGAAACAAGTAGCACTAATTACCGGAAGTAGTCGTCGAAGAGTCGGCTTTAGATTGGCCCAATACCTAAAAGAACGTGAGTATTTCGTCGTATTGCACGGTTTGAAAAACACGGATTGTGGTCAGCAGTTAGCGGAAGAGCTGGGAGAAAACGCATGTTTTTATACGGCAGACGTGACTTCCGAGCGAGAAGTCGATCTTTTAGTCACTGAGATAGTTGAGAAATATGGCCGGATTGACGCTCTAGTGACTCTCGCATCGCTATGGGAACCTACTCCATTGCAAGAGCTATCTGCTGGTGATTTGCTGAAGCAACTTCAGGTTAATGCCCTAGGCACCGTACTTTGTGCTCAAAAGGTTGGTTTACAAATGGTAAAGCAGGAGTCGGGTGGATCGATTGTGACTGTCGGTGATTGGGCCGTTGATCGTCCTTATCCCGGTTATTTAGCCTACTTTTTGTCAAAAGCGGGTATCGAGTCAGCTACCAAGGCTTTGGCGGTTGAACTTGCCTCGATGAACTCCAAAATTCGAGTAAATTGCATCCACCCAGGAAATATTCTCTTCCCAGATGACCTAGCTCCTTCAAAACGCCAGGAAATTGAATTGGTGACACCCACTCACCATGTCGACGATCCCGAAGCTTTCTGCCATGCGGTCGAATTTTTCCTTGAAAATCAAATGGCAACTGGCACATCGATCACGCTGGACTCCGGTCGTTCTCTCACTTAAATCTCCCAACAAGTGCCACCCACCCTTATCTCATCCAGTTTAAAATATAGCTCGTATGGGTGGTGCTCAATTATTTGAAGATACTGCCGTTATGGCATTGCGTGGTGCCACGATGGCACTCTTGGTGGTTGCTCGAATTTTTTATTAGTTGTCGGATTAGATTCTGTTGAGGGATCCTTGAGATTCTGAGTGATTCTTCAGTTAGGAGACGGAAGATGGTAATTCTCTTAAAATTAAGTGTTTTATGCAGTTTTTGATATTTGAGAGCGAAACGGAATGAGTGGGGCTCACTTAATCTGGGACTTCTTCAGTGGGATTGGAGT
>CEUN01182329.1_pt1 | contig 45425 bp, 42 predicted proteins | sample 361501 | NCBI WGS metagenome assembly CEUN01 (sample SAMEA2622801, study PRJEB7988) | marine metagenome | biome: marine biome (ENVO:00000447); feature: marine epipelagic mixed layer (ENVO:xxxxxxxxx); material: "saline water (ENVO:00002010), including plankton (ENVO:xxxxxxxx)" | depth 120 m | reverse complement strand
CCCGTTTACTTCCGATAGGGAGTTAAAAAACCAACGTAAGGCGCAAATAGTCCGATATTCACAACGGGCAGCGGGTCAGATGGCCACCAAAAATTGGTCGAAGTGAGTTATGGCGTATCCGATAACCGGAATAGCTCTGGAGAAACGTTCGTGCGAGTTAGGTTTCGAATTTGAACATCACTTGCGGTGCGAGATTTGGGAAACGGTATTGTTTTTGCTAAGAAAATACGTATCACACTTTACAGGTGGGTCAGGAGATGGCCGCTGCCAACGGCTGATTACCCTGGATTAGATCAGAAGCGCGTTCGGCTATAGCAATTACGGGTGAGTTGATGTTTCCGCCTGGCATATCTGGCATCACCGAAGCGTCAACTACCCGAAGGTTTTCGATGCCTCGCACCCGGAGCTTCGGATCGACGACCGCTGTTTCGTCATTTTCTGCACCCATTTTACAGGTGCCGAGCGGGTGATGGACCGTCCAGGCGGTTTTACGGATAAAGGCGTCAATTTGCGCGGGAGTCCTGCAATCGGGACCAGGATTGGTTTCAACACCGCGAAATGGATCGAGAGGTTTCTGGGTCGCAACGTCTCGAACCATCTCGAATCCGCTTCGTAAAGTATCACGGTCCGTTTGGGTGCTGAGAAAGTTACCGTGAATGGCTATCGGGTCCGCCGGGTTAGAGGATTTCAGTTTCACATAGCCGCGGCTTTCCGGATGCAGGATCACTGGGCGGCACATAAAAGCGTCCTTGGGGCGAGATTTATAGCCTGGAAACCAAGGTTGTGATTCGGGCGGCACGAAACGCGTTAAGAACTGGATATTTGGCTGCAAAAGTGAGGGATCACTTTTCAAAAACGCCATGACTGGTCCTGGCATGGCTGTAGCAAATCCATCCCCAAAGATGTAGGCCCGCGCCATTGCCGCCAGGAGCTTGTCGAATCGGAGGACGTTAACAAAGGGCCCGTCTTCTTTACGTTCGTATTCGACCCCGACAGAAAGATGGTCTTGTAAATTCTTACCAATATTCGGTAGGTTGACTTTGCAGTCTATGTCGTGCTCCGCCAATTCATCTGCCGATCCAATTCCGGATAGCATCAGAATATGTGGTGAATTTATTACTCCGCCGCACAGGATGACTTCCCCCGCCGCGTATGCCTCATAAGTTTTGCCTCGATGAGCATATTTGATACCAATGGCGCGCTTACCTTCCATAATGATCTCTAAGGCCATAGATTTTGTACTCACCGTCAGGTTTGGGCGTTGCATGGCCGGTCGAAGATAGGCCATGGAAGCGCTGCATCTGAGACCCCGGCGCACGGTTGACTGCATAATGCAGAAGCCATCCGTATTCGCACCGTTATAATCATTGGTAAAGTCGTAGCCGGCTTGGGCGCCCGCATTGATCCAGGCATCGACCAGAGGGTCGGGGTATCTGTTTTGCGTCGTGGTTAGCGGGCCGCCCGCTCCTCGGTAATCGTCAGCACCTTCCTCCCAGTCCTCCTGGCGTTTGAAATATGGAAGCATATCGGCAAAGGACCACCCGGTGCAGCCATTTCCCGCCCATCGGTCGAAGTCAAGTGGGTGGCAACGGACATAGGCCATGGCGTTGATCGAGGAAGACCCACCCATTACCTTCCCACGGGCACATTCGATCGTGCGGTTTTCGAGATGTGGCTCCGGTTCAAAGAAATAACCCCAATCATGGAGCCGCTTAGATAGGATGCGTCCCCAGCCGATCGGCACATGAATTATTGGATCGTGATCGAAGCCACCGGCTTCAAGCAAAAGAACTCGTGCCCGTTCGTCTTCGCTAAGCCGGTTTGCGATCGTGCAACCTGCGGAGCCAGCGCCCACGATGACATAATCGTAATTCTCAATCTGCGCCATTTCTATCGATCAATTTTGAAACTGATTGTTCAAGCAATTAGTCGATTCGGGGCGGTTGGCAATTCGGCTAACCAGTTTGCGCGGTCAGCCGTTCCAGTGGCTGTTCACGGATTGGCCAATGGAGTAATGCGGAGACGATGCCGAGGCAGGCCGCCGCAGCCCACATCAAGTTGTAAGAACCTGTTGTGTCAAATATGTAACCCGCCAACCATGCACCAAAAAACCCACCAATTTGGTGACTCATGAAAACAATTCCGAAAAGCATAGAGAAGTATTGTGTTCCGAAAATTTGCGCAACTAGACCACTGGTCAATGGAACGGTTGAAAGCCATAGGAAGCCCATTGTGACGCAGAAGAATATCGTTATTACCTCATCTACTGGGGCTAAGAGCATTGCTATCATGAGGGCGGCTCTGGCGGCGTAGAGTAACGTCAGCAAGTTCTTCTTGCTAAAGTAGTCGCCGAGAGTGCCGAACAAAAATGCTCCAATAACATTGCAAAAGAGCACTATCGATAAGGCGTCGGCAGCAAACTTAGGCGATAGACCGCCATCTATGAGAAAGGCTGGGAGGTGCGTTCCAATAAAAGTCACATGAAATCCGCAGACAAAAAACCCCAGGGTGAGAAAAATAAAGCCAGGATGGGATTTGGCCTCTGTTATCGCTTCACGAATTGACTGGTTGGAGCGCTTACCAACTAATTTGTTTTTATTGTAAAGGCCCAACGAGATGATAGGAAGAAGCGCGATTACAAGTGCCGCTATGGCAAAAGCAGTTCGCCAATCGAAGGACTGAATTAGTTGAAAAACAATTGGGATCAGCAGTGCACCGCCGAGTGATGTTGAGGCAATTATAGAGCCAAATACGAAGGAACGGCGATTATCCGGTACGACTTTTCCAATTGCGCCGAGTACCAGAACTTGCGTTGGCCCGGTTAGGCCTAATCCGACAATGACGCCAAGTGAAATTGCCAGCTCCCAAGACGATGTGCTCAGGCTGGCCCACCACAGTCCTAACGCATAAATCAGAGCGCCTCCAACGATGACCCGCACGGACCCGTATTTATCAGCAAGAAGACCGGAGGCTGGTTGTGCGATCCCTAGTATTAGCGCCTGTATCCCAATTACAAGGCCAAACGAGCCAAAGCCTATCGCCAACTCTTGAGTGACATCGATTTGGAATACTCCAAAAATCTGCCGTAATCCGTTCCCAATAAGTACAACGACGAAACCACAAGCGAACATGAACCATAAGCGGCCGGTCATCAGGCTGTCACTCTGAGGTAAATAATAACGATCATGTTCTGCATAGAATTTCTGCTTTAAATTTGTGAGAAAGGGTTAACGACCAAAAAAAGGAGATGTCCAGCTTAATCGACTTATATCTAAGGTGCGAATTCGAAGAAAATGGCATATGGTTATTTGTGTGTTTGCAAGTTTGAGAGGGCTACAAAGAATGCCGCATGTAAAACTTTCTGGATCTGAGGATCTGCCGAATAGCCAAAGGGTTCGGGCCAATTGTCCAGAACTGCTTGAGGGTTTAAACACGTTTTATGAGCGTATCTGGTTAAGTGATCGGGTTGATGCGAGCATCAAAGAGCTTATACGGATTCGCTGCGCAACCATCAACGAATGCCGATATTGACTTAACTATCGCTATGCCGCGGGTCGGCATGCCGGTATGACCGAAGAGAAATTAGCTGAAGTTCAAAATCCTGATCATTCAATTTTTACACCGCGAGAACGGGCAGTTTTGCGTTTTGCTGCTGCAATGTCTCAGAATGAGACCGATAATGCGAACGCGTTGTTTGAAGAAATGAGGGAGTTTTTTGACGACGCGCAGCTTGTAGAGATCGGATTTACCATTGCTACGTTGCATGGGATGAACATCTTCAACAATATGTTCGGCATTGAGCCAGAAAGCCACGCGATGGAAAGTCTTACCGGGGCGTTGGTACAGGACGCGGCGGAATAAGGAACAACCGATGCCGAAAGCGTTGAATGACGAAACAATAGGAAACTTGAAGCGGTTTGGATTTCATTTTCCCGTCCCCGGCGTCACGGCGGACGAGGCAGCCGATTACCGCTGCCAGTTGGAGAATTTTGAGGCTGCGAATGGTGGATCCCTGCGAGGGGCGTATCGGTTTAAAACCCACTTACTGTTCAAATGGCTTGCCGACCTGGTGCGCGCACCCCACATCCTCGATGCTGTCGAGGATGTGATTGGGCCGAATATTCTTTGCTGGACAACACACTGGTTTATAAAAGAACCGCAGAGCCCAAGTTATGTTTCCTGGCACCAGGATAACAATTATTGGGGCCTCGATACAAAAGACCTGGTGAGTGTCTGGATAGCCCTGTCGCCAGCAACCATTGAGAGCGGATGCATGCGGATGTTGCCGGGTAGTCATTTAAAGCCGCCGATGCCGCATGTCGATACACGTGCCGAGCACAATATGTTAACCCGCGGCCAGACGATCATGGATGTCGATGAGAGCCAAGCGGTGAACATTGAACTTAAAACCGGCGAAGCAGCGATCTTTGACTACTCAATTGCACACGCGTCGCATCCGAATCTAAGTGACGAACGGCGGATCGGGATCGTCTTGCGTTACATCCCACCGGAAACACGCCAGGTCTTGGCTTCTTGGGACAGCGCGGCTCTGGTGCGGGGTGTGGACAACTATGGAAATTTTGAACACGAGCCGATCCCGCAATGCGACCTCGACCCCGTGGCTGTGGCCTTTCATCAAAAAGCTGAAGAGATGCAGCGACAAGTCTATTTCAAGGGGACCGAATGGCAGAATAAGCGCATTAGCGAAGAAGGTGTGGAAGCTCCGTATTGAGCTCGTTTCATCGTTTCAATTACGATGTAGGCGAGCTGGCTGATTCTGAGAAGGAACGCGTAGTGCATAAACCCTAGCCCTTATTCGCCTTCGGGCTAGTTTAAACCCTGTCCGGGCCAAAGTTCGTACGCCATGTTCGGGGGAAACATCATGAATGTCGACGATTGCATCAACCTCGATGATCTTCGGATTCTTGCCAAGAAGCGGGTGCCGAAGCTCATCTACGATTTTATTGAAGGTGGTTCTGAAGATGAAGCTGGTTTGGTTCGCAATGAAGACGCCTTTCGTCAGCGTGCTTTGGTGCCGCGCTACATGGTCGATATTACGACGATTAATCAAGATACTGAATTATTTGGCCGGACCTATTCAAGCGCCTATGGGATTGCCCCAACTGGGGGCATATCCAACTATCGCCATCAAGGCGATCTAATGTTAGCGCGTGCGGCACGCGACGCGAATATACCTTTCATAATGTCAGGTGCTGCGACAGCGAGAATGGAAGATATGGCCCGAGAATGTCCGGACCATGGCTGGTATCAACTCTACACTGCAAAAGATCGGTCGATCTCTGAAGATCAGGTCAAGCGCGCCCAAGATCTGGGCATCAAGACCTTGGTAATTACGGTCGATGTTCCGGCAAGCGGCAATCGCGAACGTAATAAGCGTAATGGATTTGGTCGACCACTGAAACTCACTTGGGAGTGCAAGTTTAACGCTCTTAAACATCCATTGTGGTTGAAGGATTATCTGACAAACGGCATTGCTATGCTTGCTAACTGGGAGCAATACGCGCCGGAAGGTTCAAATGCGGAGGAGGTTGGGGAATTCGTCTCCAATCAGTTCCCTGGCGCACTTACTTGGAAGGATATCGAGAAATTTCGCCAACTTTGGACTGGTAATCTCGTTCTTAAGGGCGTCATGCGGGTGGACGACGCCTTGCGGGCAGCAGAGGTCGGGGTCGACGGGTTAATGATATCTAATCATGGTGCCCGGCAGCTGGATCGGGCACCCGCGCCGCTCGATGTTTTGCCCGCAATTGATACAGCGGTGGGCGATCGTATGACACTGATGCTAGACGGTGGGGTGCGTCGCGGCGCAGACATTATGATTGCACTTTGCATGGGTGCTAAGTTCGTTTTTGTGGGCCGTCCGACGCTTTATGGGTGTATAGCCGGTGGCGAGCTTGGTGCCTCTAAGGCGGTTGAGATCGTAAGATCAGAAATCGAAACAAACATGAAGCAGCTTGGTTGTCCGGCGCTTGACCAACTCGGTCCCGACTTCTTGCATTGGGATATCGACGAAGCTCGGAGGAATATGCGGGCCTAGGATTTCTGTTCCGCCATGATATTTGCTGTAATGACGGCGACTAACGATAATGCGGCAAATCCTGCGCATACGATGAAGACCATTGCCGGCTGCCCCAAATCGAGATAGGCGCCAAGTGCTGGCGGAGCGACGCTGTATCCCAGTGAATAGCCGACAAAAACAAAGCCGAAAACCTTTCCGGTTTGGCCTCGCGGGATCATGGCGTTGAGCATTAGGTCACGAGGTGGCAGCACGCCGCCAAGCCCAATACCGGCGAGTGTCATGACGACTATGAGGCCAATTTCTGAGGAAATACCGATTGTTGGCAGCAGCGTTGCGATTGTTGCCAGTACTAGCGCGGCACCGCCGGTGACAATATGCCGGGAATACCGGTCGGCGATCAATCCAGTAAGTAGAATACCACCGACGACCCCAAAAAGGTGTGCGGTAAGCGCCGTATTCGCGGCTTCTAGTCCAATGCTATGCAGCTCCATCAGTCCACTTGAGATAAAAGCGATAAGTCCGCTACTTGCAATGCCGTAAAGGATGAAAAAAACTAAAAATAATAAAACTGGCGCCGTCGCCAGTAACGCCAGTCCAGAAGAAGATTTGTCATTTGCAATTGTGCCTGTTTCAGCCTTCTCTTCGCCGATGAGGACATCACGACGGACCGCCATTATCGCGAATACTATAAGACCGATACCGCCGGTTATAATCAGGGCCATTCGCCAATCCCACTGGGCCGCAAGTGCCAGCATTGCAACAGGTGCACAGGCTCCTCCGAGAAAGCCCGAAAAGGTATGCATCGAATATGCCCGCCCCAGCCGCTTTTCGCCAATCGAGCCAGCCAGAATCGCATAGTCCGCTGGGTGGAAGACGCTGTTTCCAAGCCCAGCAAATATGGCGAGAATCAGAAGCATCCAGTAGGAGGAAACGAAGCCCATAAGCAGAATGGATGCGGCGATGAGCGCCATACCAGACAGAAGAACTCGGCTCGGCCCGAGGCGGTCGACGAGAAAGCCTACAGGCGCTTGCAGGATACCACCTAGTAAACTGTATGCCGTAATGGCGAGGCCGAGCTCGATATAGCTAATACCGAATTCTGTTTTTAGCAGTGGGAATAATGGCGGCAATACCAAGCCGTAGAAATGGCTGAGATAGTGGCCGCAGCTAATTAAACCCAGAGCCCAGCGTTCATTCCTTGACGCGCTGTCACTTCCGAGTTTGTCTGCGACGTTCTCTGCCTTTCCTGTTGTTTCAGACATTCCGATGCCCTTTTGTAAGCCTCTAAGATGAGGATAATTATGCTTGGGTTAAGGTTCTAAGTTTGCAGAATTGCTAGATTCGTTTAATTTTTTGCCATATGCCGGGCGCCGGCGGCGGGTGGCGGATTTACGGGGCCAGCGAAGCATTGTGCGATTGCCATCCATTTTGTCGCTATGGAGCCTGTCACTCTCAATGCCGTATCGTCAATACTGCGGGTCTGAGTGACAACCTGGCAAAACTCCAAGCCGGACCCCTCAATACGCTGCTCGTTCGAAGGTTCGTTCCACTCCCAAATGGCACCTGAAGGGCCTGTAAGGCGCACATAGGGTTTTGGTTCTGGGACAGCTTCGCCCCGGTTTACAAAAGTCCAACCGAAGGTGTTAACACCAAGAACCGCGACGTTCTTGATCCGGTCTGTCTCTTTCCGTTCCACCCGGAAGAGATCGAAGGCCGCTTGGCCATGTGACCAAGTTTCCATCAGTCGAGCGGTGATGCTGGAGCGCACGCTCATATCTGGGCCGACCCATTTAACGCGTTTTTTTGGGTCGGCGCTTGCGAAGCGATCGCTCATCGGCCCATAGAATTCGCGCCACGTATTGAGTAGCTTTTTGCCGCTTAAACCCTCCAGCATAAGATCTGTCGACGCCCGCATCGTCATTCCAGCTCCGGTTTCCCGCAGCTTTTTCATCGCTTCAAATCTTTTGAGAAACTTCGCCTCGTCATTGAGCGAGAGGTCGGCTTGCATATTACCCCAGTGTAAGTGTGCGATAATGTCGTTGGCCGTCCATTCTTTGAAAAGGGTGGGGCGTTTAAATTCGACCTCGCTCAGCTGGTTGAGCAAATCATAAAGTACATCGCTTTCAGCTCGAAAATCGGCGGCTTGCTCAATCATTCTCTCTCTCCCAGTTCTAATATTTCTCGGGATAACAGATGTAGGCGCTATTTATTTGGAATCGACCGGTCAGCTTGATGTTAGGGCCGTGACGATCTACCAACGACGAACAGATAACTCTTGGGGGGACGGCGGATGAGTATCGGACTAGAGCGGGATGTGGTCGATCAGCACGTCCGCGATCGGGCGTCAGAATACTTCTCGGCCTTGGGAATTCGGCTGCCACGCCTTCAAGACCTTGCGAGTCCACATGTGGCACAAGGCCGGGTGCCGTTAGATATTGCATCCGTCGATCCTGATAGTGCGGACGCTCGCAATCTATTTCGTGTTCATTGGTATAACGCCGCGGATCGGCGGAGCTTGGCCGAGGTGCCGGAACATATCATCCTGCCAAACGAGTTGACTGGTGTCGATGCAAAAATTGTTGTCGCAATGGGTAATCGTTTTCCGATGATTCGAGCGCATAAAGTTCTGGCTGCATATGGTTGTCTTGTTCCGCGTCTTGTGACGGGCCAATTCGATCCAACATGTCATCGGGCCGTTTGGCCGTCGACTGGAAACTATTGTCGAGGTGGGGTGGCAATCTCTACGATATTGGGCTGCCGCGGCGTCGCAGTTTTACCTGAAGGAATGAGCCGCGAGCGGTTTCAATGGTTGGAAAAATGGGTGCGAGAGCCGGGCGATATCGTGCGGACAGCTGGCAGCGAAAGTAACGTAAAAGAGATTTATGACGCCTGCCATGAATTAGCTGCAGACCCGAGAAACATCATACTTAATCAATTTAAGGAGTTCGGTAACTATATTGCGCATCGCGCTATCACGGGGCCTGCGATTGAACAAATTTTCAGGGTGGTCCGGGGAGATCGGGATTTGCGGGCGCGGGCATTCGTCTCTGCAACCGGTTCGGCCGGTACGCTTGCTGCCGGTGATCATTTAAAAGCGGTTTTCGGTCTTGATATTTGCGCGGTCGAGGCACTTGAATGTCCGACTTTGTTATTGAATGGGTATGGCGAGCATAACATCCAAGGGGTTGGAGACAAGCACGTGCCCTTCATCCATAATGCTTTTAATACTGACTATATTATAGCGGTGTCAGACAAAGCTTCGGATGCATTGAACCTTTTATTCAACACCTCGCCAGGGCAAAGGTATCTGGCGGATCGAACTGGCCTTGGACAGGGAGCGCTTGGCGCATTGGCTGATTTAGGACTCTCGTCAATCGCCAATATACTCGCCGCAATCAAATACGCGAAATATCAGAAGCTCAGATCCGATGATGTGGTTCTGACGTTGGCAACGGATGGGTCAGAATTGTATGGGACGGAGCTGGACAAAGCATTGCGCGACCAATTTGGTGGAGATTTTGACGCTCTGACAGCGGCTGAGATTTTTGGGCGGTACCTGTTGGGTGCTACGACCGACAATATGAAGGAATTAATCCAACCTAACCGCGAAGCGATTTTTAATCTTGGTTATTACACTTGGGTCGAACAGCAAGGGATCTCTCTGAAAGATTTTGATGCGCGGCGTGACCAAAATTACTGGGATGGCATGATGGAATTTGTTCCGATTTGGGATAGTCTAATCGATGAATTTAACGCAGTTACCGGTTAGAATTGCCGAAATGAAACGCATTTTTCATTTGGATTTTGGGCACGGTTTGTCGGTACTGATCTTTATTCACACTTTCGGTTGCAATCGGACGGGTTGGGAAGCTCAGGTTGCTAAATTTTCATCTCGAAATTGATGCATTTCTGTTGACTTTGGAGGGCGTAGTTAACGTGTGGTTTGCTTGCAGCCGAGCCCGAACATTATTGGAGAGGGTTTACAGGCCTATAATAATTGCCTGATGAAATTGGGCGACTAAGTATCGAGAACAAGGTCGAGTATCCAGTTATCGAAGGCGTGGCAAAGGGTTTCCATATGGGTGAAACGTGCGGCTGCGTTGACAGGGGAATAGAGACCTTGTTGCTGAAGCTCAACTGCATCGTTGTCCTCCGGCAGGATGACATCTAGACGCTCGTAATATTTCGCGGCTTTTTCTTCGAAGTCAGATTGTGCCGTCCGGTCTTCTGGGAAGAAAGAACAAATTGCAACATCAACGCATTCTGGGCCACGTGGCCACAGTTCGAATAGGAACATGCAGTCGATCGTCCAGGCCATCATCGTGGCCGGCAGTATGCAGGGATACCAGGTACCCTCCTGATACCGTCCTGTCAGGCTGTCGATACGGGGGAAGCCGGTGTCGCCCTCTAGCAATCCACGGCTGCCCTTATGCTTAGTGAAATGGACGACGCATTGGCCTTTAAATTCCTCATGGGTACGCCGTGCCCGTCCAGAGACGTTTTGCCGGTTCAAGGTGCCACCGTGCACAAAAGGAATGTGCAGGGAATCATTAAAATTTTCGAAATGCAGTTTCCAGTTCGCTTTCACTCCCTCATAGACCTTCCGGCGGGTACAGGTCATGGTTTCTGGGTTATATGATGCGCAAGTTTTGGGCAGATCCCCGAGCCAATCTAAGAGTGTCGTGGCATTATGGTCGAAATTGACAAAAGCGAAGCCGTGCCAAAACTCCATGCGGACCGGCAGTAGACCAAGATCGGCGTAGCAAATGTGATCATCTTCTTCGATCAGTGGAGTTGCGATCAAGGCACCATCTCGCGCGTAGGTCCAGGTGTGGTAGGGACAGGTTAACGCTTTACAATTGCCTTTGCCCCAAGCGATTCTGGATCCCCGGTGGCGACAGGAATTGTGGAATGCGCGGACCTCGCCGTCGTTGCCGCGGATCACGATAATCGGTGCGCCTGCTACCTCTAAGGTAAAGAAGTCCCCTAAGTTTGGCACCTGGCTGGTGTGACCGACATAATTCCAGACCTTCATGAAGATTCGTTCGACCTCGAATGCATACCAGTTTGCTGAGGTGTAGCACCAGTTTGGTAGTGGCGCGGCTTCGGTGGGGGCGCGTCGCACAGCCTCGTAGTGGATTGGGTCCAGTAAGTCCATAGGTTCAGTCATTGGGAACTCCACGTTTAGATCGAAATATCGTAACAATTCGGGCGTGGTTGCAGCAACGCGGTGGTTTGGCGTGAGTGAGAATCTTATCCATGGTTTGGGTTAAGATATGACGAATTGGAGGATGAACGAGACGCAGCCGGGCACCGTTTCAGTTTACAAGGTGTGGTTGGCTTGAAACCTTTATACCTAAGGTCCTGTCTGTGAAGGCCGATACACGACGGTTCGGGTCAGCCGGTAAACCTAGTGGCATCGAAGAATGATTGTAAGCGTTTAGATTTATTTGCTGTCTTACAACGAGGAAAATCTTTCCTCGAGAAAGCGCAATAAAAATATTAAATTCAAGGAAACGGCAATAAGTTGTTCGGTTCAATTAGGCGGATATCAAAGATTAAATGGTAAAGGCGATATTTATTGGATAAATGTCCCGGAGAAGGGTATGCGGCTCTGGTCCTAAACATTGGAAATTTAGCTAGGAAAACTCTATCTATTCGAATATTGATCAAAAAAGGAATTACGTAAAATGGCGCCCATTGATCTTTATTTTTGGCCTACGCCGAATGGCTGGAAAATCACGCTCATGCTTGAGGAGTGTGGGTTACCATACGAGATATCCTATGTTGATCTTTCGCAAGACGAGCAGTTCGAACCGGCTTTCCTAGAGCTTTCGCCAAACGGGCGGATGCCGGCCATTGTTGATCCGGATGGGCCGGAGGGAGAGCCAATTTCGATTTTCGAGTCGGGTGCGATCCTGCAATACCTTGGTAACAAGACGGGCCAGTTCTATCCTGTTGAGCAACGCATGCGCAGCGAGGTTGAGCAATGGTTGTTTTGGCAGATGGGCGGGCTAGGGCCTATGGCGGGTCAGGCGGCGCATTTTCGAAATTACAAGGCTGACAAAATTGAGTACGCTGTCGATCGCTACACCAACGAGGTGATCCGGCTCTACGGTGTGATGGACGGTCGGCTCGCGGACCGCGATTTCCTGGCCGGTGATTTCTCGATCGCTGATATGGCGTGTTGGCCTTGGATCCGCGGCTATAAGGCCTATGGGATCGAGCTGCGTGATTTCGCAAACCTGCGGGCCTGGTTTAAACGTGTTGGCGGGCGTCCTGCAGTTGAACGAGCGGCAAATATTGGCAAGGCGGAATTCCGCGAACGTCAAAAGCAGGCGCAAGGGTCGATTTAAGGAATGCTTAATTTGAACCACCCAATGATGGCCAAACCCCTAGATCGCTGTATATCCTAGAACTATAGAAAATTGGATTGGAGCTGAGCGATGACCGAACGCCCTTCTGCTTTTCGCGGGATACGCCATGTAGCGTTTCGGGTGACCAATCTCGAGGAATGTGAAGAGTTTTACAAAGATGTCATGGGTATGGAACTGCTATACCGTGCCAATGAGAATCTTGTCTATTTGACCTGTGGTAACGACAACCTTTCGCTGGCACGCGTTGATGATGCATCGGCCCGGGGATCGACCTTCGATCATTACGGCTTTATCGTCGAGGATAAGGATACGCTTGACGCCTGGCATGCCTACTTCTCGAGTCGGGGTGACGTGCCAATCATGGACCAGCCGCATGACCACGCGGATGGTGCGCGGAGTTTTCATATAAAGGACCCAGCTGGGAACGTTATCCAGCCGATCTATCATCCTGCGATCTCTGCACAGCAATTCAGCTAAGCACTGGGTGGAGATCAGTTATGCCGGATGTTGGGCCACAGCCGCTGTTGTTTACGCCGATCACAATTCGTGGTGTGACATCTAAGAACCGGATCGTTGTTTCGCCTATGTGTCAGTACAACTCGGACGATGGTAGCCCTGGCGATTGGCAGATGATGCATATTGGCCGGTTAGCCGTCGGCGGAGCTGGTATTATCTTTGGTGAAGAAACCGGTATAGAAGCGCGAGGCCGCAAAACCTATAAATGCGCTGGTATCTGGAAAGATAAACACATTCCGATGTACCGGAGGCTGACCGACTTTATTAAGAAACAGGACGCCGTCCCTGCCATTCAATTGGGTCATGCGGGCCGGAAGGCATCTTGTCACACAGCGACGGAGGATTGGCGGCCGCTTGAGGATAAGGATGCTGCGGATGGCATGCCTCCTTGGCAGGGGTTGGCCCCGAGTGCGCTCGATCAGTTACCGCGCCGTTTCATTCCGAAAGCAATGGATCGGGACGATATCCGCACGGTCCTCGATGCCTGGCGCGAGGCAACCCGGCGGAGCATGGATGCGGGCTATGATATTCTAGAAATTCACGGTGCGCACGGCTACCTGATACACCAGTTTCTCTCGCCAGTCAGCAATCACCGAAACGATTCGTACGGCGGTGACCGACCGGGCCGCATGCGTTTTGCGCTGGAAGTGGCGGAGGTTGTCCGTGACGCTTGGCCAAAAGAAAAGCCGCTGTTTTTCCGTGTTTCTGCCGTTGATGGGGAGGGGGGTATTTGGGATCTTGATGACACGGTTGCGCTCTCTAAAGAGCTGAAGGACCGCGATATCGACCTTGTCGATTGTTCCTCTGGTGGTATTGCCGGTGAAAGCGAAATGCCAATGGTACCTCGGATCGAACAGTTTCAAGCGGGTTTTGCGGAGCGGGTGCGCCGGGAGGCAGCTATCATGACTATAGCCGTAGGAGGTATTACTGAAGCGCAACAGGCAGAAAATATCTTGCAGTCTGGCCGCGCTGATCTCGTCGCCTTGGCAAGGGAGTTCCTTTGGAATGCTGACTGGGCGGCACATGCGGCGAAAGAACTTGGCGCTGTCGACCCTTACGGCCAGATGCCACATGAATATGGTTACCGGCTGCGTCAACGCGAAAAACAGAGGGAAATGCCGATCAACCAAGGCGGCGTAGTTACGCAGGCAGCGTACGCTAAAATATTTGGAGATCGACCGCAGCACGGTTAATTCCACTCTTAGAGGAAAAAACAAACATGCGATACGGATATTATCTGCCAACTCGAGGTCCACTGAGCGAGCCTGATGCCATCGGAGAAATGGTTGGCCAAGGCGAGTCGATGGGGTTCGCGACCATCGTTATTGCGGATCACATTGTCTTCCCAACCAAGGTCGAATCGCCTTACCCCTATACTGTGGACGGTGGCTTTCCGGGGCAGGGCGACGCGTTGGAACAGCTGTCGCTTATGTCCTTCGTCGCGGCCCTTACAACCACATCGCGATTGGTGACTAGCGTGATGATCCTGCCCCACCGGAATCCAGTGATGACAGCAAAGATGTTGGCGACCATTGACGTGCTATCCAAAGGTCGAGTGACTGTTGGGGTCGGTGTCGGCTGGTTGCGGGAAGAGTTCGAGGCGCTGCACGCAGCTGATTTCGATAAACGGGGCGCTGTCAGCAATGAATATCTTGAAATCTTCAAAAAATGCTGGACGGAGGATCCAGTTTCCTTCGAGGGAGAGTTCTATTCCTTCCAAGAACTGCGCTGCGTGCCACACCCAGTGCAGAAACCACACCCGCCGATCTGGATTGGTGGTCACAGCCGGCCCGCGCTGCGGCGAGCCGCAAAATATGCCGATGGTTGGCACCCGGTCGGCGCCACCGCGGCCTCGCCGCTCCCCCCACCCGAGTTTCAGAAACTGATGAATGAGCTTAAGGCAATGACGGAGGCGGAAGGGCGAAGTTTCGACGAACTCTTTATTTCCTTGAAGGCGCCCTCTTATGACCCAGGCGTAACACCGGTTGGGCATGACCGGTTACCTTTCAGCGGCGAGCCGGGGCAAGTGGTCGAAGACATTAAGGCTTATGAAGCTCTCGGTGTGAGGGAAGTGATCTTTGATTTTCGCGCCGCGGGGTATGGCGAGACCATGGCGCGCATGGATCATTTCATGACCAAGGTTGTACCTCAGGTTAATTAAGCACGCTGTGGCTTCGTTACGCTGTGGCCTGCGTTACTAGGTAGCCTGATTTTAGCCCTTTAATGGTGGTGCGAAGCATATGACGCTCTTCGGCCGGGTCGTAGTCGCCGAGGGCGAGGTGCATGGCTGTACGATTGTCCCAACATACGAGGTCTCCAACCCACCAATTATGTCTGTAAACGTTTTCGTTTCGGGTTGCGAAGTTGCACAAGTATTGGATCAATGGAGCACTTTCCGCCGGCGTCATCCCATCGAAATGGGAGACCCGCTCGCTGACATAAAGCGCTCTCAAACCGCTTTCGTCATGGGTACGGACTGCCGGATGGGCGATCGGTGGGTTTATGGTGGTGAGCTTTTTCAAATTGCCGGCCGCGCGATCTTTCGCGCCGGCAACAAGATTAAAGTCGAAGACTGCATGCAGGTCTTCGAGAATCGCCTTCATCTTGCCTGACAGCTCGTCATAGGCGCGTGCCATATTGCAAAACATGGTGTCGCCACCGACTGATGGCGCCTTGGTACAATACAGCATGGAGGAAGCGGCGGGTTGGCCAGTATAGGCGTAGTCAGAATGCCAGTTTCGCCCGGCTGTCCGTGTTGGTGATGGTTTGTTGTTCTTTGGAATATTGGTGACCTCGAGTAACTCTGGATAACCCTCGAGCGAATCGTTTGGGGTCGCGGCATGATCGTCGAGATCGCCGAAGCGTCGTGAAAACGCGATATGTTCGTCAGGCGTCCAATCAATACCGCGGAAGACAATGACGTGATATTTGTGCCAGATGGATCGAATTTCGTCTATATCAGTGTCTGACGGGTGGGCATTGATATTGACGCCGCGGATCTCTGCGCCGAGGGCATTGGCGAGGGGTATGATTTCCATGATTATCCAACCTCTGCTCTCAATCGGTCATGAATTATTTTAAGTGCGGTGAGGATAGCGTCAATGCTGCGTGACCCTGCTTGGAAGATTGCCGTCGCGTTAACAGCGACTCCATCGAACCCCATTTTTTTCAAATCAGCGACGCGGGCCACGACGCGATCAGTTTCGGCGTAGAAAGTTTTTCCGGCTGTGTCGCCGGCGCGGGGCGGTGGGGCGATCATGCTCTGCCATCCGATGGTCTCCGGATCGCGACCGGCGGCGGATGCGGCTTCCCGAATGGTATCCATCGCGCGTTCTGCAAACTCCGCGTCGCTTACTTGGCTGGCAAGCCAGCCGTCGCCAAATTTTCCTACACGGCGAAACGCAGGTGGTGTATTGCCGCCAATCCAGACTGGCAGTCCCTCTCCTTGAGGTGGTTTCGGCTCCATTGCCATCGCTTTTGCAGTATAGGATTTGCTCTCAAAATCTACCCGCTCGTCGCGCCAATAAGAACGAATTAATTCGATACATTCGTCCATCCGTCGGCCTCGTGTTTTGAAATTTTCGCCTAGCGCTTCGTACTCCGATGCTTGCCATCCGACGCCGACACCGAGACGAACGCGACCATTCGACAGTGTATCGAGGGAACTAACCTGTTTAGCAACCAGAGCGGGCTGCCGTTGTGGGAGGACCAAAACTTCGGTGCCTAGACCAATTCGTTCTGTAACAGCCGCCGCGTAAGCCAACATCATAAAAGCTTCGATTATCGGCATTTGCGCCGGATAGAAAGATTTTTCCCGGCCCTCGATATCATAGCCCATTGCTACATGGTCGTAGACATCGAGATGGTCGTAGCCGATCTCCTCAATCCCTTTTGCCAATTTAGTGATGGCTGTCGGCCCTTCGCGATAAGAGATACTTGGAAATTCGACTGCGAGTTTCATGGTTATCCGCTCCTCCTTAATTTAGGCCTTAGACGTATTTTGATTGTTTATAGGGCTGGCGCAACGCGCGCTCTACCATCTCCAAACGGTCTTGACCGTAAAACATATCGCCATCAACGAAATAGGTTGGTGATCCAAAGACAGAACGTTTAATAGCTTCTTGCGTGTTTTTTTCGTAGATTTCGGCGACCTCATTTGACAGCGCGGCATCCAATAATGGGGAAGGTTCTACATTGACGCTTTTGGCCAAAGCCCCCAACGTTTCCTTATTTGCTAGGTTGGCGTCGTTAAACCAATGTCCCTCCAGCAACGCGTGCGCGAGTAAGTCGATGTTGGCATTCTGCTGGGTAGCCGCTATCAGCATCCCGTTGGCAAGGGTTGTATCATTCCAATGGTGTTCCGGGTATCCGTCCATTACCGGCGCGTTGCGGTGCTCGGACCAGCGATCAATCTCACGTCGGAAATAATAGGCGCGATGATTCTGTGGCCTTTCGCGTGTAGGTACCGAGCCGACGCCCACTATCCCGCGAGCCAGATCAAAAGGTTTATGGATAATCTTGCGGTTGGCCGCCTTTGCGATTTCCATAAACCGCTTCGAACCTAGATAAGCGAACGCCGAATGCGCGGAATAAAAGTATTCGATTTCTAACATTTGAAGTGTCCCTGCAAATTTACGATCTATCCTTTTATTGAGACAAATCGGCTCCGAGATAAAATGGGAGCATTCCCGAGAGTGGAGAAACTAATGCAGAACCGTCAAGTTCTCTTTGTGAAACGACCGGATGGCGCCGTTACCTCGGACATTTTTGATTTTCGGGATACGGACACAATAGAACCGCGAAACGGTGAAGTTCTTATTCGTAATATCTATCTCTCCTGCGATCCGTATATGCGGGGTCAGATGAAGGAAAGCGGCTATAGCCGGAGGCCCTTTGCGCTCGGAGAGCCCTTGCCCGCGCGGGCTGTTGGAAGGGTCGTGGCATCTAGGCGAGAGGGATTTAATGAAGGTGATTACGTTTGGGGTTTCTTGGCGTGGGAACTTTACACTTGCCAGCCAGCCGATATGCAACTGTGGCATGTCAATCCCGCGCATGGGCCTATCAGCTATGGAATTTCGGTTCTTGGAATGCCGGGCCTGACCGCTTATGCCGGGATGGCAAAATATGGTAAGGCGCAACCGGGCGAGACGGTCTTCGTCTCGGCGGCAAGCGGCGCTGTAGGAAGTGTCGCAGGACAACTTGGCCGAATTGCCGGTGCGCGGGTCGTCGGCAGTGCGGGTAGCGATGCGAAAGTTGCGCATATAAAAGACGTTTTGCACTTTGATGGTGCCTTCAATTACAAGGAGATAGAAATTGGCTCGGCACTCGATTTGCACTGCCCAGACGGGATAGATGTCTATTTCGACAATGTCGGTGGGGAGACGTTAGATGCTGTGCTCGCACGTTTGAATGAAGGGGCGCGATTGCCAATTTGCGGACAGATCAGCGAATATGATGGGAGCAGCAATCATGAGCGCTACGGCATTAAGAATTTCCCAAATCTGTTGAGTAAGCATGCAACGGTCACCGGCTTTAGCGTGCGTGATAATATGGAGATGTTTGATGAGTTTGTTGCTAGGATGGCTGCGCTTATGAAATCGGGTAATTTGGTTTATACGGAAGATATTGTCGAAGGTATTGAAAATGCGCCGGGGGCCTTCGTTGGCATGATGCAGGGCCAAAATATTGGCAAGCGTTTGGTCAGAGTTAGTGAAGACCCGACGCTAACTTAAAAATTCAATTGTTTGTCCTGTTGCAATTAGGTTTGGGTTCAGCCCATGCTGCGTACGATCTCGGCTTGCTCCTTTGCTGCTTTCATTAGGAATGGGAAGTCGTTGCCGGCGAGGATGAGTCGCGCACCCATGGCGACATAATCCTTCATAACGGCAGGGTCATAGATGCCGCCCATTCCAAGAAATTTGCCGTGTTTTTTACATGCCGCAGCTGCCATCTCGTAGTGCTTTACCACACGTGGATGTCCCATCTGTCCGGGAATACCCATTTCGATCGTCAGGTCATTTGTGCCGAACAATAAGGCATCAATACCCTCAATGGCGGCTATTGCTTCCGCATTTTCCACGGCTTCCTCGGTCTCAAGCATGACAATAAGCAAAGTTGCGTCGTTAATAACTTTTGTTGCCTCCTCGACAGGAGTCGGGACGAAATCCAGTTGAGGCAGAGAGCCGGTGATTGAACGTTTGCCCAGCGGAGGATATTTCACATTCTCGACCATGTTTTTAGCAGTCTGAATATCGTCGACGTGCGGGACTACAATGCCTTGTGCGCCGGTGTCTAAGATGCGACTAGCATGGAAGTGCTGAAACCCCGGTACTCGCACGATGGGGGTAATCCCCGCGCTCTGCGCGGCGACAGATATCTGTGCTGCGCTGTCGATTGACATTGAGTTGTGCTCCATGTCTATGAACAACCAGTCGTAGCCAGCCGTCTTCATCATCTTGCCAATCTCTACGACTCGGGTCATTCGCAGTCCAACTCCGATTGCGAGCTCACCCGCTTCGAGTTTTTGTTTTGTGACGTTGACGATTTTAGTCATTAGATTGATTCCCTTTTTTTAGGCGTGTTGCACCATGTCTTCCGGCCTGTAGGTGGAGTTCCGTTTTAGGACACCCTTGCGCGGCCCGGCGAGCGCTTTGTTGGCGAAATCATCGTCGAGCGGGCGACCGCCATCATGATTGAGCCAAAGACGCAACAGTAGACGTTTTCGGTCCTCTTCTTTGTAATCGACGAAGTGCCGACGTGAATGCAGGATCACCGAATTGTTGAGCCACTGGATATCGCCTGGTTCGAAGACCATTGAAAGTTCCACGTCCTTTCGAATTGCGGTCTCTCCAACAAAGTTAACAGCAGCTTGTTCAAGCTTATTGAGAGGTGTGCCGGCCTTTACGGCGCCAGCTTCTATAGCTTTCTGGTTGAAACGGCAGGCGACGTATCCTTCGTGCCAGCTGAAGACCGGTATTCGGTGAGTGACCTCGTTGGGATCGCCTGTCGGGCCTTTACCGTCGAGCTCGAAATGAAATCCTCGGTGCAGAGCCGGGAGAAACTCCGGATGGTTGTCGAAAATCTCATTATAGATCGTCATGGCGCTGCGGATCGTGCTCTCACCGCCTTTCTTAGCTGTGCGCAAACAAACAAGCCCGACGATATCGGTAATGTCGCAATGTGGCCGTAGCTCGGCAGAACTCATGCTGCCCCGGTGCTCGCTCTTCGTGTAGTCAAAACCATGGTCCCGAATTTCCTGGATTAACTCGCCCTTAATATTTTGTGACTCTGGGGTTCCGATATGTTGACCGATGCCCCAATAAATACGTCGGATATCTGCGTAGTCGTAGCGGTCAATAGGAAACCCTCGCATCAGCACAAATCCACGGCCGTATTCGAGCTCGTAAACCATTCGGTCCAATTCAGCGCCGAAACTATCGAGTGCGAAATCTTCCTTTGTGACTTCCTGCTCTGCCAGGCCATTTTCCTTTGATTTTCGAAGGGCGGCGTCCAGTTCTTCTATATGCGCAGGCGTAAACTGCCAAATCCAGTCAGGTTCTTCTTGGACGTCCTTGCCGTACCAAGCACAGGGTAGGTCGATACGGACTGGGTTTTCCGGTGTTCCTCCGAGCTGTCGTGTGTCCTTAGACATAATCAATTTCCTCTGGTCAACCTCAGACTATACTTATTGCGACAACGGCGCGCTTCAAACCGGCGCCATATCAGGAGAATAGAAAAATGGAACGATCGACGACGCGGCTGCGTGCTCTTCTAAAGGAAAACGACTTTTTATATATGCCCGCGGTGTACTATCCGCTTGGCGGCCGTTTGATCCAGGATATGGGGTTCGATGCCGCCTATGTTGGTGGTTATGTGACGGGCGGCTCACGCGCGGTGAGCGAACCCCTGCTGACAATGACCGAGCAAGTGGAAACCGCATCACATGTTGCGCAATCCATTTCCGCGCCGGTCGTTTGCGACGCCGGTGCTGGTTTTGGCGAGCCGTTGCATGTAACCCGAACGGTGAAAGAATTCATCGATGGGGGTGTTGCTGGCATTCATGTCGAGGACCAGCTTTTTCCGAAGCGCGCGCATTATCACAAGTACGTTGCGCATGCGATTCCTGCTGACGAACTTGTCAATAAGATTAGATGGGCGTGCAAATCGCGCGATGAGCATGATCCGGATTTCGTCGTTATCGCTCGGACGGACACACTTCGCTTCGAAGGTATAGATGAGGCGGTTAAACGTATCAACATGTGCGCGGAGGTCGGCGCCGATATGGGGCTTCTTTTCCCAATGAATGATAACGATGCCGAACGTGCGCCAAAGGAATGCGATATACCTCTGGTCTATGTTCAGAGCCGAGGTAACCGGGAGGGACGGCCGACTTATTCTATGAAACGGTTGCAGGAGATGGGCTACTCCGCCTGCATCGATGCGCAGCTCTATCTTCTTGTCAGCTTACATTTTGCTCGCAAAGCACTGCATGAAATGAAGGAGGCGGGGGAGTACACGGGTATGTCGTGGGATGAAATGGTCGACGCTCGGCAATCCGTTGAGGATTTGATCGGGCTTGATGCCTTTTACAAAATTGAGGAGCAGACTGTCGAAGGGAAGAAGTGGGGCAAGCGATAAGGGTAATCGAGCCGGTTTTCTTCTGCATAGTCTGGTATTAGGTTATACTTAATGCGTTGGTCAGGTTTGGAGTGTGGCGATGAATGATATTTCAGTTCGGACGATGGTACGATTGTCGAATGCGGGTGGCGTTGAGATACCGCCTATGGACCTCTCAAAACCGCTTGGCGACGAAGAGAAGCAGTTGATCCGCGAAGCCTTTTTGGAGCATCACATTTTGGTTTTCCGTAATCAGAAACTTTCAAAGCCAGAGCAAGCGGCCTTTACGGAGCAATTTGGCGAGCTGGAAAGCCATGTAGCGCGTCAGCACGACGGTTCGGGGACGCCGATCGTTCACACGGTCTCAAACCTGGATGCTGAGGGTAAGCCGTCCTACAAACCCACGACGCATGGCAATTACTTTTGGCATACGGACAAGTCGTATCACGCGAAACCGTCTCTCGCGACCTTGCTCCACGCGATTGAGCTTCCGAAGCGAGGCGGGGCGACGCAATTCGCAAATATAAGTCTTGCCTATGACGCTTTGCCGGACGAGCGCAAGAAAGCCTTCGCTGACCTGAAGGTTGTGCATTCCTGGGAGGCCAACCGCCGCAACACTAAGAACCGGCCCGCGACGGAGGAGGAAAAGCAGGATCGGCCGCCGGTCACCCATCCGATGATCCGTACTCATCCGGAGACGGGTCGGAAGGTCCTTTATATTGGCATACACACCTCGCATATCATTGGCATGCCGGTAGCGGAAAGTCGTGCCCTATTGGATGAGTTGGCGGAATTTTGCGCGCAGGACGAATTTGTTTATACTCACGAGTGGCAGCCGGGCGACCTTGTTATGTGGGACAATCGGACGCTACTGCACCGGGCCAACGCCAATTACGGTATGAATAAGGAACGTCGTATTCTTCACCGTACGGTGATCAAGGGCGACGATATCCCTCATTAGTTTGGGGGGCTTTATTTTTCAAAATATTCAAAACGAAACGCATCGCCGGCGCTAATGATCCGACCGACCGACGGTAATGGGAAGTGTGCCGTCATAACAATCTTGTCCCGGTCGGCATGATCCTCAAGAAACTTCTGGCGCGTGACGCTCGCCATCGCTGGGTCAAGGTCGACCGTTGGGCAAAGCGACGTGTAGAGGCATTGCAGCGGGCTGTGCATCAAGTCGCCGGACATAATACCGAGCAAGCCATTGGAAGCCATCTCGACAGCGACATGGCCGGCCGTGTGTCCTGGTGTTGGGGTGAGGAAAATATTGTCGTCGAGGGCAAAATCCATTGCCACCAACTCCATTTGCTTGGCTTCCATCACTGGTAGGACGCTCTCTCGGAAGACGATAGAGTTGGTATCTGACGCCGCTTGGAATTCCGGCTCGGAGAAAATGTATTTGGCATTTGGGAAAGTCGGTACGAAGCGGCCGTCCTCGAGCCGAGTATTCCAGCCGCAGTGATCCACATGTAAATGGGTGCAGAAGACATAATCAATGTCCCTCGGATTGACGCCGACTGCTTTGAGGTTCTGGAGGTATGTATCGTCCCGGCGGTCGTTCCAATCAGGCACCCATTTGAATTTTTTATGACAGCCGACACAGGTGTCGATCAGTATTGTGTGGTGGGGTGTGCGAACCAGATATGACTGGATTGGCAGGATCATTTTGCCGCTTGTCGGCGAGACCACATTGGGTATCAGCCAATCTTTGTTGGTTTCGAATAACTCTGGCGTAAATCCGTCAAAAAATTCTTCGAGTGTCATAAACTCTGCGACTTGTTCCAGTACAGAGGTAATTTCGATCTCTCCTAATTGCCAATCGGCCATGCCGATAACCCTTCGCGTTGCTTTCTAGACAAGTGTCGTGCGGTACCCGATGGTGGCAAGTGCCGGAATCCATAATTCCTCAATTTCGCGCGCGTTTGCCGTGATAGATAGTACGACCAATACTCGTCTCGGTGGGTATATATTAAGTGATCTCGATATAATTGGGCCAAGCGAAGCCCTGACCTGTGTAAAAGTATTGGTGTGCCTTACGAATACTATCGTGCTTTTGCTGTCGCCGTAATTTTTGGCTTATATATCAATTGGAGTGTTAATGGAAAGGATCTCCAATGTCGGAGGGAAAAGCAGTTGTTGTTTCGGGCGGCACATATGGGATTGGGCGTGGCATCGTCTTGGAGCTGGCGCGACGGGGATGGAATGTCGTCGCTTTTGGTCTCAACAGCCGCCAGCCCGGCAGTGCGGCGGAAGGTGGGGTTGAAGGAACACGTCAAGCCTTGGCCGAGGCGGGTCATTTGGGCGTGGTCCTCGAGGGTGACTGTTCCAATGCTGCAGATGTGGAACGTGCGATGGCGCACGCGGTCTCAACCTTCGGGCGAGTGGATGCCGTTGTTAACAATGCCGCGATTCGACCGACAGGAACGATCCTCGAGACTGAGGAAGAAACTTTTGACCGCGTAATCGCAGTCAATCTGAAAGGGCAGTTTCTCGTTTGTAAGGCAGCTATCGCACATATGAAGGAAATGGGCGGTGGCGCGATTGTCAATATTGGCTCCGGTGCCGGTTGGGGGAAGGAAGGATTACTGGCATACGGCGCCAGTAAGGGGGGTGTCTTTGCATTGAGTTCAGCACTCGCCTACGATCATATGGCGGACCGAATACGAATTAACGTGGTGGTGCCGGGACCCCAGACAGCCTCTGGCATGGTCGAAATTATGGCCGACAAAGGTCCATTGCCGAAGGTCACCACCGCCTCGGGGCGCACCAACGAGCCCCGCGATATCGCCAATGCGGTTGCCTTTTTGCTCTCGGATGAGGCCGGGCAAATTTCCGGAACGGTGCTTGACGTCGGTGCGTTTTCCCATCAGGGAGGTGTTGGGCAACCGCGGACTTAAACAACGACTGTTGTTGCATTATTTTTTTGAACCCGTAGGTTGTCGCCGGCGTTTTTTTAGGAAGGGTTTACGCATGCGACGTTCGAGATTGCCGGCTGGTGGCGCTAACGTATTTCAAAAGATCCGGGCGAAGCGGAGCGAGGCCTTAGAGCGCGGTCAAAAGCTGCTCGATCTGTCTATTGGTGAGCCCAAAGGCGCGGCGATGCTTAGTGCGCGTGAAGCGGCCCGCGATGCGATCATGAGCGAAGACGAACCGATGCATGCCTATCAATACAATGATAGCCCGGCGGTTCCTGGTTTTGCGCTGCGCTTCGTGCGCGCACATCTGAAAAGAGATTTACCCGAGAATGGCGTGGATTACCTGCCGGTCTCCGGTGTAAAGCCAATACTTGGCTTGTTACCGCTCGCATGCGGTTGTGCGATTGAGGAAATGCGGGTAGCAACAATGACGAAACCAGGATATCCGATCCCGGCCGATTGGTGTGCTTATCACCCTAAAGTCACACACTATCCATTGCCACTTAATTCAAAAAACGGCTTCCGGTTTGCGCCATCTGATATCGATACCAAAACGGCGCTGGTAATGACCAACTACCCGCACAACCCATCTGGACAAATCGCAGACGCTGTTTGGTTCCGCGATCTCTGTCAGTATTGCAGTGATAACGATATCCGACTCTTTAATGACGCGGCTTATATCGCGCTCAGCCATTCTGATGATTGCACGACTTTGAGTGAAGTCGCGATCGATTTTCCAGACCTCTCTTGGTGTGAAGCATTTACCGCTGCGAAACTAATTGGTAACGGCACTGGTTGGCACGTCGGGGCCATGGTCGGTTCGTCCGACTTCATTGGGGATATGAAGGAAGTGAAGGGTAAGACGGATGCCGGTTTCGTTGCGCCGATGGCTGCGGGTGTACTTGCCTCACTTGAGAAAGATCAGAGCGGTATCGCCGAATACCGTAGTATGTACCATAAACGCCTCAGGACGCTGAGCGACTTGATGTTAGGGTGCGGTATGAAACTTGCGATCGAACCGCGTGCCGGCTTCTACACGCTTTGGGAATCGCCAAAACGGGCCTTTGGCATATCAATTTTGGGAGCCGAGGAATTTAATTTTATGATGATTGAGAGAACAGGCGTAGTAGGTGTTCATTTTGCCAACTATCTCCGTTACGCGGTCTGCGCCGACGTCGATGCGATGCACACGGACCTGGAAGCAGCTTTTAAGAGTGCCGGGGTTTCATACGACTGATCATCGTCCATAACTCCAATATTCAGAGCATTCTGAGATGTGCATCCAAACCTTAACAGCTATTGAGAAAGTCCTGTTTAGCCTCTAGCAGTCGGTCCGCTAGGATCGCGGCGCGGATTAGGGCTAAGAGGCGCGTCATGTAACGTATATTGTGTACTGTCAAAAGATGCAGCCCTAAGATTTCATTGGCTTTAAGAAGATGATGAATATATGCGCGACTATGTCGGCGGCAGGCTATGCAATCGCAGTCTTCTTCGAGAGGAGCATCATCTTCACGAAATTTTGCATTACGAAGGTTCCGACGGAATGACGGGGCCTCCCGTGAGAGGGCCCAGCCATGTCGTGCGATCCTCGTTGGGGTAACGCAATCGAAGGTGTCGATCCCCATTTCCACACCTTCCCAAATGTCGCGGATGCTACCAATGCCGAGCAGGTGGACAGGCCGGTCACGGCGCAGCGGTTCCATTGAATGGCGCACTACGCCGTACATTTGTTCTCCTTGGGCACCAAGGCAGCCGCCGATGGCATGACCAAAGAAGGGGCGGGATGAGACAAATTCTGCGCTTTCTCGGCGCAGATCTTTATAGACGCCGCCTTGTACGACACCGTAGAGCGCTTGTCGGCCGTCGTGGCCTCGTTCGAATTCGGCAAGGCTCCGGTCTGCCCAGCGTTCGGTTAGGGCTAACGAATCCTCGGTGTATTTCCGATCAACGTGATATGGCGTGCATTCGTCCAACACGACAATAAGGTCCGCGCCAAGTTTTTTTTGAATATCAACAGATGCTTCAGGCGTCAGAATATGACGTGTACCGTCCCGGGGCGACCGAAATGTTGCGCCTTCTTCGGTAAGTTTTTCCAGCAACGGCGATTGCTTTCTAGCGCCAGCAGATTTGATCTCATTTGCTTCTGTACCTTGCCCGAGGCTGAATATTTGAAATCCACCACTATCAGTCAGCATCGGGCCATTCCACCCCATGAATTGGTGGAGACCGCCCATCTGGGCCACCAGGTCTGGACCGGTCTGAATCAGCATGTGGTAGGTATTAGCAAGAATAATATCGACGTTTGCCGCTTCCAAATCTGCGGTCGACGCAGCCTTAATGGTGGCTTTAGTGGCGCAGAAGATAAACGCTGGTGTCCGCAATGAGCCGTGTGGTGTATCGATCCGTCCCACACGGGCACGATTTTTCGCATCTTCGCTTAAGACTTCGAATTTGAAACCGGGATAATCAGTCATAAAGAAAATTTACATCGCCTTTTCCAAAAAAGAAAAAGCCCGCTCACTGGCGGGCTTTGTCAACTAAGCATGACATTGTATTAGGCGGTCGAAGCGGCCTTGCGCTGAATGCGGCGCTTGATCTTGATCGCCTCGCCCGGAAGTTTTCGGTTTGGTGTGTTCAGTAGGAAGGCATCTAGCCCGCCCTTGAAATCAATTGTGCGCTGAGCGGACGTCGTTAAGCGTAAACGGACCATCTCACCCAATGTCTCGCTCAAGAGCGACGTTGTCTGTACATTCGGCAGAAAACGTCGGCGGGTTTTGTTGTGGGCGTGGCTAACGTTATTTCCTGTGAGAACGCCTTTACCTGTGATCATGCAACGTCGTGACATCGATCGGCTCCTATTTCATGTGCCAAGCAGGTTTGCCGCTAGACAAGCGCGATCTTGTAAAAGAGTGATCGGCCTGCGTCAAGGTGCTTCCGTGTACTATGTTCCGCGAAATACAGCCAACATTTCTCTAGCGGCGTTGCCAGGCGCCACTGTTCCAGTGGCTACGTCGTTTTCTAGACGTGCCATTCGGTTTTTGATATCTGGATGCTGACGAAGTGCGCCAATCAGACTCTCTTCTATTTCCGACCACATCCAGGCTTTTGCCTGTGCCGACCGTTTGTTGGAGAATTCGCCGAATTTCGTCATTGTTTCACGAAAATCGATTATTTTACGCCAAGCTTTGGAAATACCATCTCCCGTAACTGCGGAACATGTCAGGACCGGGACTCGCCAATTCGGCGAGGCTGGACGTATCATGTGGACAGCGTTTCGATAGTCTGCTGCAGCGTGGTTTGCCGCTTCAATTAGATCACCGTCCGCCTTATTGACCAGAATTATATCTGCCAGTTCAACAATACCTTTTTTTATACCCTGTAGTTCGTCACCTGCTGCAGGGGCTAAAAGTAATAGGAATAGGTCGGTCATCTCGGCGACGGCGGTCTCTGACTGGCCAACGCCGACGGTTTCTACAATTACGACATCAAAACCCGCAGCCTCACATACGAGTACACACTCGCGCGTCCGCCGTGCAACCCCGCCGAGGCTTTGGCCCGCGGGGGATGGGCGGATAAATGCCTTTTCATTTCGCGACAACTCCTCCATGCGTGTCTTGTCACCAAGAATTGAGCCCCCGCTGACCTGCGACGTTGGGTCAACTGCAAGAACCGCGACCGTGTGTCCTTCTTTTACGAGGTGCAATCCAAAAGTTTCAATAAAACTTGATTTGCCGACCCCCGGCGGACCTGAAATGCCGACCCGAACTGAATTGCCACATTTTGGCATTAAGGCCGCAAGCAGGGTCTCTGCATGTTCGCGATGATCCGACCGTGTGGACTCGATCAGGGTGATGGCTTGTGCCAAAGCGCGCCTGTCGCCGTCTAAGATTGCTTTGAATTGAGCCTCTATATTGTTGTTGACAATCATCTCAAGAATTTTCCTCGGGCGGCTTTGGCAACATTTTTTCCGCCATTTTTTTTAACTTTTTGCGGCTTTCGTCGTCTAATTCCGAGAGAGCGTCCTGCTGTGCGCGATGAAGGAACACAGCCTCTGCAATAAGTGCTTTCCGGGATTTTCCCTCTCGTGTTTTCTCTGCTATTTCCGTCTTTGGTTTTGCCGGTGGTTTTCCGTCAATCGCCCGACGAGCGGCCTTGTTAAGAAACAGAAGGCGTAAAAGTTTGAGCAGGCATTTGCCGAGCCAAGTGATGAATTTTATGATCATTTTATCGGTTCCGCACCGGGGCCCAGAGGTTGGCCATAGCTGAATTCAACGGCGTTGCCATCTGGGTCGCGGACCCCACAGTAGTAACCAACGGGGTAGGGTTCTTGGCGCGGCTCCCAGATCAAGCAGCCGGCTGCCTTTGCTTTAGCTGCGATGGCATCCACTGCCGCCCGGCTATTCATTGCAAATCCCGCGTGACTATAATCCTTTTCAGTTTGGTCACGGCCTGGTCCACCCGAAATAAGAACATAAACCAATTCATTTTTGCGGTTGGGTTCTGCAAGCCATATAACACGCGACTCAATCTCAGGATCGCGACGCTCATGCACCGTCGTTAAACCGCAATACTCTTTATAAAAGGTCTCGCAGGCTCCGATGTCTCGAACGTGAAGCGCAATATGGGTCAATGTTGTCTCCATACGGTGGAACGTAACGCCGGCAGGTCTTATTCGTCCAGAAGCTTAGCCATCATAATTTCGTCAATCCACTGTCCGTCCACAAAGAGCGAGTGCTTGTTTACCCCTTCATCGCTGTAGCCCATCGATAAATAGAGACGATGGGCCCGCTCGTTATGTGACATGACTGTCAGGTCAAGCCGAGAGATCTCATTCTCCTTCGCAATGCATTCGATTTCTAGCATGAGGCCCTTGCCGATGCCTTGGCCGTAGTGCGAGGCGAGAACCCCGACGCCAACGCGGCCAACATGCTTGTTACGATTGAATTGGCCGCCCATGCAAAGTGCTTCACCCACACAGACGCTGCCATCCCAGGCGTTGACGAGGAAATGTCGTGGCATTTCATGGAAACGTTGTATGACAAATCTCATATCTTCAGCCGACTTGGCTCGCTCTTCGGGAGAGAGCAGCATAAGGCTGGTCTCCGAGAGCAATTGTCGCCCAAATATGTAAATCGCTTCGGCTTCTTTTGCTTCTGCGGGGCGATAGATGATTTCGCTCATCCGGCTTTACTCCTCACTCGCGCTGAGGACCACCGGTTTGTCTTCTGCCACGCAGGACAACGCAATCGTCACAATGGCGCTGCCGTGAGCACGAAACCGTTCAACTACACGTTCCAGCCCATTCAATGAGTCAACTGCTAATTTGATAAAAAAGCAGTCTTCCCCGGTTACGTGGTAACACTCCAAGACTTCTGGAAGGTTCTGTGACAAGGCCGCAATTGCTCTATACTTCTCGCCGCCACAAGCGAGGCGGAGAAACGCCGTGATCGGCAATCCTACCCGATCACGCGCCACCATCGCGCGGTAGCCGGTCAGAACACCGGCTTCCTCCATACGGCGAACCCGCTCTGCAACGGCGGGCTGCGAATAACCAACCTCTCGCGCCAAAGCGTTGAAGGAGAGACGAGCATCTCGTTGCAGCGCTTCAAGGATCGCGCGACCCAGATCGTCGATTTCCATTTCTGGATTCAAAGCAATTGCAATTCCTACTTCGATATTACAAAAATATACATGCAATGAATTTAAAAATAAATGCATTTTAATTAAAAACTTATTAAATGAGAGAAAAAATAGGAAAATTAAATAAAAATAAAAATAAAAATAAGTTTTTTCTTTCAAATATAATATTTTCCTGGCGATGTAGGTACTTAGCAACTACGCTTCGCCGGCAATGTTGAGGGAGAAAAAGCGTGTTCTACACCGAAGCCCAAATCGACCGAAAATCTGACAAGCGCTCGGATCCCGATTTCATTGCTAGGCGCCTGTCGAATCCGGAAACGATGCTATTGCCCGTTTGGCGGGGTCGGAATTTAATCGACAACTCTGGACATGCGCCACGGGCTACTGGGCTTTCCGTTGCTGAAGGCAGCATGTTGCTGGCGGAGGGTGGCGATGCGGTATTTTTGGGAGATGCTGAAGGGCGATCCTATTTTGCGGTCGACGTCTCTTCTCAAGAGGAACCGAATGGATTTGGACATTTTTCGGCGCGCGGCGAATTCCGAAATCTGAGGGATGTTGGTGCGGCCATGTCTCAGGCCGATGGAGCGCTACTCGCCTTTGGGCGTGGGATTTTCGCATGGCATGAGACACATAAGTTTTGCCCCCGTTGCGGTGCGCCAAGCGAGATGCGTGATGGCGGACACCGCCGCCAGTGTACTAGTTGCGACGCTTCTCAATATCCCCGGATCGATCCGGCGGTGATTATGCTGGTGCGTCGGGGTGAGAGGGTCTTACTTGGTCATAATAAACGTCGTCCGGCCAAGTGGTTTTCCTGCTTTGCAGGCTTCGTCGAGATTGGTGAAACGCTAGAAGAGGCTGTTGCGAGAGAAGTTTTTGAGGAGGCGGGTGTGAGGACGACCGCGGTCAAATATTTTGCCTCTCAACCTTGGCCATTTCCCTCCAGCTTAATGCTGGGTTACTTCGCGGACAGCCCTGATGGCGATCCAAAACCGGATATGGAGGAGATCGTCGAAACGCGTTGGTTCACAAAGGATGAAATTCGCGATATCGAAGCTACGGAATACCGTCTACCTCCGCCCGATTCGATGGCTCGCCAACTCATGACGGCCTGGGTTGAAGGTTGCGACTGACATCTGTTCTGGACTGCAGTCCGGTTTAGTTTGAGAGGTAAACTATCTCAATTATTGCGAGGAGAGGCACTATGGCCAGCCCTGTGCAAAACGTATCTAAGTTTGAAGTCGATGGGCATGTAGCCCGGATCACGCTTAACCGACCGGAAGCGATGAATTCACTTAATCCGGAACTCCGTTGGGAGCTTTCACAACATTTCGATGAGGTGGAGCGGAATGACGATATCTGGGTTGCCATTGTGACGGGGTCGGGGGAGCGCGCGTTTTGCGCCGGTGCTGACCTAAAACACAGAGCGCGTGAGCGTGATGCGGATGTAGATCAGAAAGCCCATTGGGAGAAATTGGTAGGGGAGACCAAAAGCCTGATCGAACGCTGGCATTTCCCAAAACCAATCATTGCGAGGGTAAATGGTTTCGCACTTGGTGGTGGCCTCGAGCAAGCGTTGGCGTGTGATATAATTGTAGCGGCTGATCACGCCGAATTTGGTTTGCCAGAGCCACGTCGCGGATTGATTGCCGGCTCTGCTGGTGTACACCGACTGCCCCGCCAAATCGGGCTAAAAACGGCTATGGGATTTATGCTAACTGGACGCCATATGACGGCGGTCCGCGCGTATGAGTTGGGGTTAGTTAACCAAGTGGTGCCGCTCAATCAATTAGATGCGGCCGTTGATGAGTGGGTATCAGATATCTTGCGCTGCGCACCGCTCGCAGTGCGTGCGACTAAAGAGGCAGCAATGAAGGGGTTAGATTACCCCTTGGCACAGGCCTACTACACCTTGCACGACGGTGAGAGGAAGCGGCGCCTCTCCGATGATGCTCTGGAAGGACCGCGGGCATTTGCTGAGAAGCGTGCGCCGAACTGGAGAGGGCGCTAGGTTTTAGATTTTGCTCGGATTTCGCCGATCCCGGCGATCAATGCCTGTTGGTAGACCCAAAGGTCGCCGGAATAGCATAATAGGTCGTAACCCTGCTTGTGAAGTGCGATGGTCTCTGCTGTTGTACCGGCGAGACGGCCCAGCGCCTTGTTGTGTTTCCGCGCTGCGTCTTGGACGGAGGCTGAGGCCTTCGTGAAGTCGGGATGGTCGAATTGGCCGGGAATACCCAGCGAACAGCTTAGATCGAAATGACCGATCCAAAGGCAATCAAGTTCTTTGATAGCGGCAATCATGTCGATATTCCGGATACCGGCTTCAGTTTCAATCAAAGCGGCAAAACTGGTTCGCCGGTTAGCGTCAGCCAACCCTTTCGCCGTTTCACCTGGTAGGTAACGGTCGTGGGCGATATTTAGAGCCACTCCGCGCTGGCCCAGCGGCGGATACTTCATGCATTGCACGATATGCGCCGCTTCTTCAGCGGAGCTGACCATCGGCATTACGACACCGTCTGCGCCTACGTCGAGAACGCGGGCGATGTGGTCATACGAGTTCGAGGGGGGGCGAACCATGACGGGTAGGTTACCTGCACGAAAACTTGTGATGGCACGTTTGACTTCGTCAATTCCAAAGCCCGAATGCTCCATATCTAGAAAGACAAAATCGACATTGGCTGCGGCAATTATTTGTCCGAGGCCTGGCGAATTGAACTCAAAAACCGAATGACCCAGCTTTAATTTCCGGGATGAGAGCATTCGCTTAAGGTTTGGTACAGCCATTATATCGGTCGCTCTCCGCGCACCAAAATGCGGTAAAGGTGGCGATGCTGACTGCGGTCAAAGTCATGCCCGGCCTTATGCATAGCTGCGCGGTTATCGATCAATAACATGTCGCCCAAGCGCCATTGGTGGAGATAATTAAACTCGGGTTTAATTGCGGTTCGCAAAAGTTCCTCCAAAAAATTTTGCGTTTTTTTGGCGTTGAGGCCCGTTACGGTTTCCGTCTTGCTTTTATGAAACCAGATCGCCTTGGTACCGTTATCTGGATGCGTGCGTATTAAGGGATGGACCATGGGCAGCATTTTAGACTTTTTCTGTGCAGCGACGATATCAGGATTCGCAATGTTGAAACGTTCACTGCTTATCAGTGTGTTGGCGGTCTTCATTGCGGCGAGCCTTTCCTGCATCTCGCGGGGCAGGGCCGCGTAGGCAGCTCGCATGTTGCAGACCGATGTGCCGCCGCCGCTATCGGGTAATTCTACTGCGTAGAGGCCCGTGAATTTTGGTGGGAATTCCTGATTAGTGTGATCCGTATGCCAAGTTGCGTTGGCACTAACTTTCGCCGGCCTTCCGTCACTCGCCTTGAGGCGGTTTGAGAGAACGCTGACCAACGGTTCGCCGTCGGTTAGATACATCCGGTTCTGGTCTTCCATCAGTTCACCAAACTGTTCCGCGGCTTCGCGGTACTCGGTTGCCGTTAAATTTTGATCGCGAATCACAATGACTACATTTTCGATGAGGGTATCATGAATTTTTTGTCGGGTGACACAATCAAGGGGTTGCCGCAAATCGACTCCGCGTACTTCGGCACCGATATGCTCTTTGATCCTTTTGATCTTGAGTTCCGACACCTTCGCTGACGCGCTCATTTATGATGCTCCCTGAAGTTCTGCCGTTTAGTCGATCACTATCCCGTAGAAAAAATTTGGGGCCCTGTGCCCCATACGACAAGTAAATCCAATTAAGGGAAATAATGACACTAATGTCTTTTTTAAATAACGCTGCTCTTATAATTGGAAATTAAGCGCCAAGCCCTCCCGAATTCCTCTTATAAAAATTACACTGTGCTTTCAGCTGTTAGTTCTCGTCATGACAATGTTGTTCCAGCCGTCAAGCGCCGCTGACCAGCTGGGACGGACCACGGTCGTGCTGTCATATTCCTCAACGATTAGCGGGCCGGGCCGGCGGTCTGCATTAAGGTCGTTTCGTGAGATGATTGGTGTGTCGACCCAACCGTGGCCATCGCCATAATACGCCTTCCGGTGTCCAGATTTTTCGACGCCTCCTGGCACGGTTACTTTGTTGGGCAGGCGTGGCATTGCTGAGATACCTTGGCCAACGGCTTTAACCGTGACGAACTGCACGCTTTCCTCATCAGAACGATATCCAAAGGTTGCAAGATGAGCCTTTGCAAATGTCTCCTCGATCTCTGTTAGTTTCTCTGTGTCGTAGGGAGGATTGGGAATAGGTAGGGTCAGCGCTGTGTTCTGACCGACATAGCGCATATCGGCAAAGCAAGTCACCTTGCGGGTATTAGGCGCATAACCATCTCTTGCGACGAGTGCTTCCGCTTCTGCAAGTAAGGTTGAAAGTGTCATGTTGCAGCTTGCGAGGTCAATCTCATCAAACGGCTGATAAAAGGCACGAATGCATTGATGCTCCGTATCGGCGAACAGAAGCCCAAGGGCGCTGAAAAGGCCGGCGGCCGGTGGTACTAATATCTCGGGGCAGCCAAGTGCCTCTGCGAGATTGCACACATGAACCCCACCATTGCCACCGAATGCCATAAGTGGAAATCCGGCTGGATCGAGGCCGCGTTCCGAAGAGACGGAACTGAGCGCCCGCATCATGCGTGCGTTGGCGATCAAGTGAATGCCGTAGGCGGTATCTGTTGTATCCTGCCTCAATTGGGTTGCAATGTCGCTGAGTGTTGCTTCTGATTTTTCCCGGTTTAATGAAAGTTCGCCGCCAACTAGTGCATCTGGATTAATGTAGCCGAGATGAAGATTGGCGTCTGTGACAGTTGGCTCGGTTCCACCCTGATTATAGCAGACTGGGCCCGGAATGGCGCCTGCGCTCTGCGGCCCGACTTGGATACCGCCGCCGGAATCTATCCATGCAATACTTCCCCCACCTGCACCAACCTCTGCGATATCTATGGTAGGCGCTTGTACAAGGTAACCAGCCCCTTGGGTCATACGATGACCAAGCGCGGCGTCACCGCCAACTTCGGTTTCTGGGGCCATCGAAAAGGCGCCATCTGCGATGATCGTCGCTTTTGCAGTAGTGCCACCCATGTCAAACACGATGCAGTTATTGAATCCAAGTTTTTGGCCCAATCGCTGCGCGCCGACTACTCCCGCAGCAGGTCCGGATTCGATAACGAAAATGGGTTTTTCTGCAGCTACTCGGGCTGGCAAGACGCCGCCGTTTGACTGCATGATGTTTAGCGGAACATTGATGCCGATATCCTGCAATCGTGCTTCTAGTCGTTCGGTGTACCGCTCGATGACCGGCCGGATATAGGCGTTCACGACGGTGGTGCTGGTTCGTTCGTATTCTTGAATCTGTGGCACCAATTCGCTTGAGAGTGTCACGGAAACGCCCGGAAGTTTTTCGCGTAAGATGTATCCCGCCGCTTCCTCGTGCTGGGGGTTGACGTAGGCGTTAATAAAACAAATTGCAATCGCATCGACATTAGCGTCTCGGCACCGGTCGACCACTTCATTAAGGGCCGCTATATCGAGCGGTTTGTTAACCTCACCACTAGCGGTAATTCTCTCTGGAACAGTAAATCGCAGGCGTCGTTCGACCAGCGGGTCTGGCTTGCGAAAATTTACGTCATAGAGGCGGGGTGCCCGGAAACGGGCAATTTCCAAAACATCACGGAATCCTTCTGTGGTGATCAATGCAACCGTAACGCCTTTTCGTTCGATAATGGCATTGGTCGCCACGGTTGTCCCGTGGGCGAGTTCGACGATTTCCTCTGGTTTGACACCGGTTGTGTTCAGGAGTTCGCGGACCCCTTCTTCTATAGCGCGGCTATAGTCGTCCGGGCTCGAAAGGATCTTCTTATTTCGGAGAACGCCGTTTTCGTCTAAAAGCACGATGTCAGTGAAGGTGCCGCCGATATCGACGCCTAATCGATAAACATTCATTATGTTGACACTCCCCGACGCGTCTCGCGCAACTCTTCCGTTGCTGTTCGGTCTAGTTCGGCATTGTCATCAACAATTACCCCGTACTCGCTTTTAGCATGGGCCGCTGAGAGTTTTTCCTGCCGGACGTCTTCTGTGACGGCTTTAGGGTCCCGTTCTAACGGATTTCCGTAGCCGCCCGACCCGGCCATCTCCGCGCGGAAAGTCTCACCTTTTTTCATTTTTTGGACAAATTTGGAAGGCGCATCCTCGCGGTTACCGTTGCGGATAAAATAGGATTTTGATTTGGCGCCTGGTTTGCCGCCGAAGATACCCCAGCAAGGGAAAACGTGCCGATCTGCGCGCTGTTGGACGATGGCTTCTTTTGCCATAAGCCTATACTGGCGAACCATACCCAGAGCGCCACGGTATTTTCCCGGCCCTCCTGTGTCCGGCAGGAATCCGTATTCGTCAATCAAAAGCGGGTTCTCTGCCTCGATGATCTCAACGGAGGTGTTGGCCATATTACCAAGCCAATATGGTCCTGCATCCTGACCGTCTAGTGTTGGTCCACCGCCGCGCCCTGTAACGTTATGAAATTCTACATGTAAAAACCGCTTCCGTTCTTCATCGATGCCGGTTACTGAGAGTCCCAACTCGTTGCCACCGGGGCATGCCGGCATTCGTCCTGGCAGAAGGCGCGCTAAAGCGCCGGTGACTACAGTGCGTACCCGATAGCCCCCTTGACCACGGGCTCCGACAGCAGCGGGAAACTGCGGATTCACCCAACAACCCGGTGGTGCGATTACGGTTATCGGTCTATAGAAACCAACATTATTTGGTGTGTCCGCCGGTAGAACTGCTCGCAATCCTGCATAGGTTAAGGAAGCGGTGAACCAGTAATTGGGATGTAAGGCACCGCCTTTTTGTGGTGAGGTCCCTGTATAGTCTGCAATGATCTCGTCACCCTTCACGGTCAACTTCAGCTTGATTTCGACTGGGCCGCCGCCTACACCGTCATCGTCGTTGTACTCTGTGAATTCGGCCTCACCGTCGGGCAATTCCTGGATACTATTTCGTACCAGTCGCTCCGTATAATCAATCAGCGCCCGCATATACGTTTTTAGCTCCTCGATGCCATAAGTTTCGACGAGCTTGAGAATTTCGGTCTCACCGGCGATGAGGGCGGCGATTTGCGCACGCACATCGCCCAAGACCTTGTCAGGAACGCGAGTGTTGTGCTCGATGAGTCGCATCAAAGTATTATTTGGCTTGTCGCCAACGTAAATTTTACTTGGCGGTATGCGAAGACCTTCTTGGTAAATTTCATCGCTGTCGGCGGCTTGGCCGCCTGCAACTCGACCGCCAAGATCTGTGTGGTGCAGGATCAGCCCAAGTATGCAGATACGCTTGCCGTCCTTATAGACGGGACGGAACATGAAGATATCGTTGAGGTGACTGGCGCCTGCATAGGGGTCGTTATTGGCTAGGATATCACCCGGCCCGATATCGTTACCATAGTAGTCGAGGCAGCCACGTAGCGCTGGCATTGTAGCTCCTAAATGACCCGGCAACGCCAATCCTTGCGCGACCATATCCCCTTCAGCGTCTAGAATGGATGCTGAGAAGTCCATGTTAGATTTGACGAGGGTTGAGCGCGAAGTGCGCAGCACCGAAACCATCATGTTGTCAGACACCATGACGAGGGCGTTTTTAATGAGTTCGAGGCGGATAGGATCGACCATAGATGGCTTCCGTTGCTGAAAACGACTAGTCTGCGCAATTGCATCGCCTAGACATTTACAGCCGAATAGCGATCCGAAAAGCCGTATTAAGTTATTCTAACGGGGCGTCGCGGCCGAGTGAGCGGCTGAGTAAGAGGTAAAGGCGTCCAACATTGGCTGTCATAAAGGTTGAATGCAAGAGGTTTTCTGGATCAACCGATTCCGATTCGCTAACCAGTCGGTCAAACTCATCTACGAAGCGAGTTACATATTGGCGCATCTCATCGTCGAATTTCAGCTTCTCGGTAATCCGACTTACAATGGCGGCTTGCTTCCCCTTTAACAGATTGCGGGTAAAAATAGTGCGATCACCAGCAGTATATCGTTTCCAGTCGGCGTCTGGTACTTCGGTGTCAAGGAGACGCGTAAGATCGATTGAAAGAGAGTTAAGATCTTCTAAGATAAACCGTGCAGTTTTAAGAAATAAGTCCCGCCGCATCGAAATGTCTTCTTCCTTTAGACTTTGAGCCTGCTTGGCAGCGGCAGTGGACGCCATCATCAGTTGTGTTGCCTGACTATCAAATGTTTTGCCAACCTCTAAGGTCTTGGAAATCGACCCTTCCAAGGCCAACATAAGATCCTCACTGTTTTTGGCGAAGGTGGCTGTAACTTCGTCGACATTAGTTTTGGCTTCTCTTGCCACTTCGTTGAAAACAGAACTTTGTTTTGAAAGTGAGCCAAGTACTTTTTTAACATGGCGTGTCGTTTTATCGGACGTCTCTGCGAGGCTATCGGTTTGTTCTCGAAATGTGGCGTTTAGGGCCTTAAGGCGGGAGGTGAGAATTTCGGTTGAGCCGTTGAGTTCTGCCGACTGCTGGGCGAACGCGTCTCCAATTAGGCGGATGCGTTCTGCTGCTTCGGCCGCCGCGTTTGATAATTCCGCAGATTCGTGGCTAAGCGCCTCGCGGTTGTCATTGACTTGCATACCAACCTGTATCGATGCGGTCGTAAATCGTTCCGTCTGTTGCGTGAAGCGTTCACCGACATCATCGAGCATGCCCAGGGCGGTGGATATACCATCTTTCAAGCCTTCAATTTCCAAATTAAACCCTATGCCTGCGCCCGAGATACGTTCGCGGACCGCATCGGCCGCTTCTTCTAGATTTATAATTTGCTCTTTTAGAGTGTTTCCAATTTTATGGGTTTGGCCGCGCGCATCTTCGGTGGCCTGGTTGAGACTTGATGTCTGTTCGTGTACTGCGGACCGGATCGTTTTGGATTGTTCGGCTAGATGTTCTGCCAATTCGCGGAGTTCTTGGCTGTCGAAGCGCAATGACTCTCGAATGCGTTTGGCTTCCTCGTAGGTTTGCGTCGCTACGCCCTTTAGCTCAGATGTTTGGTCTTGAATAATGTTCCTGATACCGCTGAATTGCGTCGCTGCATAATCGGATGCCGTCCGAAGTTCCTGACTTTGTTTGTAAAGTAGTTCGCCCATGGTTTTTGATTGCGCCGTCGACCAATCAGCGGACTCCTTAAGTGACTGCGCCTGCAGGCGCATTGATTCGCCAATGCTACGTGCTTGCGCTATTGCGGGATCAAAGGCGTCGCTCATCTCCTGTACGCCGCCGCGAACCGCCGAGCCAAGCGCTTCTGTTCGGGTAGAGAGCATCTCTTCAATTTTCGCGGCCTGTCCGTCGGCCATATCAGAAGCGGCTTGCAGCTCTTCCGCTTGTCTGCGAAGGGCTTCTCGAATTGCCTCGGCCCGCGAGGCAGCTAAGTCTGTAGAGCGAGCCAGCTCGATGGCCTTCATCTCCAATGCATCGCGTAACGCTCCGACTTGCTCGGTGGCGTTCTCCGCCGTGCGGCTCAGTACGTCAGAGTGTTGTTCCAAAGATGTTTCGACCGATCGCGCCTGCTCTGCGACATGATTCGACATATCCTTTAGGAGGTTTGCCTGCGTTTCGAGCGCGCCGCGGATACGTGTGCTGTGCCCTTCGCTCATTTGTGTTGTGTGGTTGAGTTCCATCGCTTGCAGACGCATAGCGGCGGTGATCTCTTCAATTCGCTCAGCGGTAATTTCTACGGAAGTCGAGAGAGTGGAAGCCTGCTTCGTCAGATGTTTTTCAAATTTTTCAGTAATCGCGATGGTCTGATATTCAATGGTTTCGCCAACCTCCTCAACCCGTGCCTGCGTCGCATCCATCAAGTGGCCAAACTCTGTAGATTGTCGGTCAAACATCTCCCGGAGCGAGACGGAAAGGTTGTCAGATTGGCGGCCCAGGGTCTCGACCATCTCGCCAATGCGTTTGCCGGAGCGCTCGGTCACATGTTGCATGTTTTGGCCATGCCCATCGAAAGCCTGCTTTAACCGGCTGCTGATGCTGGTAAGCAACTCCTGGAGATTAAGGCCGATCTCAGTTGCCTGTTCGCTGGCTTGATCGGTCACGGATTTTAGATCTCTTGTACCCTTATCAAGGCGTTCGCGAACTAATTTTGCGCTCTCGAGGGCAGCGTCAGAGGCTTCAGATAGATCATCGGTATAATTTCGAAAAAACGATCCCATCTCCTTTGCACGTTCAGAAGCATGGTCTGACGCATCGACTAACTCTGAGGTTTGTAATCGCAAAGCGGTCCGTATTTCACCTGATTGCTCAACAAAATAGTTTGTCACCTTATTTAAATCTTCGGTTTGCCGTTCGACCGAGTTTTCCAAATTACGCGATTGGTCTGCGAAGTGGTTGGCGAGGTCGGTGAGCCCCTTGGTTTGCCCGATGATCGTTTCCTTGAGAGACATTGCTTCGCTGACGGCTCTACCGGAGACTTCAGAGAGGGCTTCCGTTTGTTTGCTCAGCGCACTGGAAAGTTGCCCAATATCGACTGCTGCTTTGTCGCTGGCCCGTGAAAGCTCTTCCGCTTGCCTTCGGAGCGCTTCCGAGACCTGACTTATTCTGGCTTCGGCGTCGTCTGCTGGATATGTCAACATCTCCAGTTGACGGCGCAACGCTTCAGAATGCTCACGAACGTCAGAACCGCGCCGGAAATAAGCTAACCCTAGCCATAGGAATGCCATAGGCGCTGTCATGCCTGCTACCATTGCACCCAATTCGTGCGCTAGCATCTGTGTGGTAAAGCTCCAGCCAAGCGTTGTATGGATATAAGTAAGACAGAGGAAAAGCCAAAAGATGGTGGCCGAAATGCCAGCTGCGGTTATCCGCTGTGATCTTCGGCGCGCGCGCGCTTCCGAAGCCTTGATTTGGGCTATATCCGGACCTTCGGTGTGTCGCCCCGCCCGGGGCAGCTCCGTTACATTGGCAGACATGGCCAATACTTTCTAAATTAATAAAAACAAATATTCAAATTATATTCCATAAGTGTATGGTATTAGTCAATTAATACTACTTAAGCGTAAATCACTTGTAATAATGTATCGATCAAATAAAAATAAAATTATTCTATTCGACCGCTTTAAGACTATGATGCCGAACAAGACCGATAATTTCGCTGGCTGCCGCCGGGATATTGGTCCCTGGACCGTAGATGGCCGACACGCCAGCCGCTCTCAGCATATCGTAGTCTTTTGGCGGGATAACGCCTCCGCATACCACAATCACATCACCCGCTCCCCGCTGGCGCAGCGAATTGATCAATGCTGGAACCAGCGTTTTGTGCCCTGCCGCTTGTGACGATACGCCAATCACATGGACGTCGTTCTCGATGGCTTGCCGAGCGGCCTCTTCAGATGTTTGAAATAGCGGTCCTACATCAACGTCAAATCCAATATCTGCGAAAGCAGTTGCGATGACTTTGGCACCCCTATCGTGGCCGTCTTGGCCCAGTTTGACGACCAACATTCGTGGTCGTCGTCCCTGCTCATTTGCAAATTTATTGATTTCTGCGACGATTTTTGTGTAACCCTCATCACCATCAAAGGCTGAGCCGTAGACCCCGGTAATTGAGCGGATGACCGCGCGATGGCGGGTAAACTTGCTTTCGAGAGCATCTGAGATCTCACCGACTGTAGCACGTGCGCGGGCAGCGTTTACGGAAAGTTCCAATAGATTTACGCGTGGGTCGCTTGCTCCCGCGGCAAGCGCTTCGAGCGCCGCGGTACAATTGGTGTTGTCGCGTTCCGCTCGCACCCGTTCCAGGCGCGCAACTTGCGCTTCGCGGACGGCGGAATTATCGATATCGAGAATGTCAACCTCGTCCATTATTTCCGGCTGGAATTTATTCACACCGACCACGATATCTTGCGTCAAGTCTACACGCGATTGGCGTCGAGCTGCGCTTTCTTCTATGCGTAGTTTTGGCAAACCGGCGTCGACCGCTTTGGTCATGCCACCTATGGCTTCCACCTCATCGATTAATTTTTCCGCATCTTCGATCAGACTTGCGGTGAGGCTTTCAACGTAATAACTGCCCGCTAAAGGGTCGACGGTTCGGGTAACATTGGTTTCATGATTGAGGATCAGTTGTGTGTTGCGGGCGATCCGCATGGAAAACTCACTAGGCAACGCTAACGCCTCGTCAAAGGAATTGGTGTGTAATGACTGGGTGCCACCAAGTACTCCCGCGAGAGCCTCGATAGAGGTTCGGACAATATTATTGTAAGGGTCATGCTCCGTGAGAGATGCACCTGATGTCTGGCAGTGCGTGCGAAGCGCAGTAGACCGCGGATCTTTCGGCTGAAATTTTTCAGTCATCAACTTCGCCCAAAGAAACCGCGCCGCGCGAAGCTTCGCAATCTCCATGAAGAAATCCATGCCGAGGCAAAAGAAGAACGATAGACGCGGCGCAAAAGCGTCTACGTCGAGGCCCTTAGAAATTGCCGCGCGGACATACTCAATTCCGTCCGCCAGTGTATAGGCAAGTTCTTGGACGCAGGTTGCCCCAGCTTCCTGCATATGGTAACCGGAGATCGAAATTGAATTGAACCGGGGCATTTTTTGGGCGGTGTACTCGATGATGTCGGCTGCGATCCGCATCGACGGCTCTGGCGGATAGATATAGGTGTTGCGGACCATAAATTCTTTGAGGATATCGTTCTGAATAGTGCCGGCGAGGTCCTTATGGTCCACACCCTGCTCTTCGCCGGCAACGATATACATTGCCATTACCGGAAGGACGGCGCCGTTCATTGTCATAGAGACGGACATTTTGTTGAGCGGGATACCGTTGAATAGTATTTTCATATCTTCGACCGAATCTATAGCAACGCCCGCTTTGCCTACATCGCCAACAACGCGTTCGTGGTCAGAATCGTAACCGCGGTGGGTGGCAAGGTCGAAGGCAATCGAGAGGCCCATTTGTCCAGCAGCAAGGTTTTTGCGGTAAAAAGCATTCGATTCTTCCGCGGTCGAAAATCCGGAGTATTGCCGCACTGTCCAAGGCCGACCGGTATACATAGTGGCACGTGGACCTCGGACATAGGGTGCCGCACCCGGCATTGTGTCCATATGCTCGAGGCCTTCGAGATCTGCCGCCGTATATAGCGGTTTCACCGAGATGCCTTCCGGTGTCTTATGCACGAGATCGTCCGGCGAGCGTCCCCTCAATTCTTTTTTGGCCAGCTCACGCCAATCTTCGATGGAGGTCTTTATAAATTCCGCCATCACATATACTCCTAATTCTTATTAACTCTTTATATCCGCTGTGTCGGTCCAGAGTCCATCAAAGCTGCCCGCTTGAATCCCACGTTTCAAGCAATTTGCAGTATTCCGGATCGCTATAACGGGCTGGATTAAAAGCGTTGGCATAATGTGGCAATAGGTCGCCGGTAATGTGTTTCGCTAATAATTCACCAGACGCGCAAGAAGCCATTATTCCAAATCCTGAAAAAGCTGCGCAAACATAAGCTCCAGACACCCGCAATGGTCCGATTAACGGACGGTTCTCTTGGGTCTTGGTGTAATAGCCGCCGTCAACATAAGGTTTCGGCATCGGGTCGAAATAGCGCTCGAGGCCTGGGACCAATCGCGCCATGCCTCGTAAGGTAATGTCCGGCAAATATGGATCCCATTCCAAAGGGAAGATGGGGTCCTTGTTTATTTCACAATCGTAGGGCCAATACATCAAGACCTGGTCGCCGGCGCCCACTGGGCGCCCATGTACTCCGGCTGGAAACTCTTCTAGCAGATATTGCGTGTCGTAAGATTGTGAAAGCGCTTCCTTCTCTTCGTTAGACCAAGATAGTGTGATTGGGTCTGCCCAAAAAATAAGTGGCGCCTCGCGCGGGATAGCTCTGTAAGGGTCTGATAGGCTAATTTTAATGTGTTTTTCAACAGCGACCGGTAAATCGATGCCGAGAAGCGCGGCACAAACTTTCATATAAGGCCCGGTCGACAAGACGACGTTATCTGTTCTGATTTCGATGACATCGCCCGCGGCCTCCAAAACGACTGAAGTTACTCTGCCGGCTGAAGTCTCAACACCGATCAATTCTGCACTCAACAACTCTCCGCCATTCTCTCGCGTTCTTTCCAGAAGATACATACCCATTTGTTGTGCGCTAAGAGAACCGCAGCGCCGCGCATGCAAAACGGCGACGGCTTCTGGATTGATATATGGAAAATGGACATTGATGATATCTTTATCGGTAATCAAATCCGCACCGTCGAGCCCGTTCTCAAATCCGTGGGCACTGGCTGGCCTGTATAATGCGCCGTTGGTGATATGGCGCAGGGGGCCGGCACCCAGGCTTTCGGCCTCTGAGGCTTGTAATGCAAACTTGTCGGCCATCTCTGGGTTGGCGGTGGCAAATAGGTAGCCGCGCCGATTGAGAAGGAAAACATTGTCACTATCCTTTGCATGGCTTTCCATTAAGTCGATGCTGCGGTTCATGAGCGCGACCATGTCGTCGCCTGGGCCAGGCCACCAATTGCGATAGCATTCTGTAGATTTATCACTAGTGAGCGAGAGCGGCGGCCTCGGATCCGCGATCAGCACACGTTTTAGCCCAATTTGCGTTAACGCGTGGGCTCCGGCGATGCCAGCGATACCCGCGCCGCATACCACGGCGTCGTATTTTTCGTATGATGGGGTCATCGTTTTATTCCGCCCACTATCGGTAGAATGATCCTGGATTTATAACCTGCTTCGGGCGATACCATCCAGAAGATAACTAACGCCATACTGGGCGCATAGCGATCTAATTACGCGGCTCCAAGGAGGCCACAATGGACTGATTGGTATCATCGGCACCAACGCTGTTTCTGGCGCCCGTCCAGGTATTCGGAGAATTTGACAAGCGGTTCCGACCGCCGACCACCCAGTGGATAATGTTTTCGGTGTGTATACGCACTAACTGTATAATCTTGAATGCGAACGGGAGATCGACATGACAGCGAATACAGGACAAGCAGGTCCCGACGATGAATGGCTTGTAAAATTGACCGAAGATGTTTTGGAGCCGGACCTGCCGATCATTGATCCCCATCATCATCTTTGGCTGCGGAACGGCTACACATACTTAATCCCCGAATTCGCTGCTGACCTCGAAAGCGGGCATAATGTCACAGCTACCGTTTACGCTGAATGTCATTCGATGTACCGGGAAAAGGGTCCAGACACGGATCGTTCGCTCGGTGAGACAGAATTCGTTGCTGGACAGGCCGCGATTAGCGACAGTGGAAATTTTGGTGATACGCGGGTGTGTGCCGTCATGTTTGGAA
>CEUN01023830.1_pt1 | contig 45461 bp, 43 predicted proteins | sample 361501 | NCBI WGS metagenome assembly CEUN01 (sample SAMEA2622801, study PRJEB7988) | marine metagenome | biome: marine biome (ENVO:00000447); feature: marine epipelagic mixed layer (ENVO:xxxxxxxxx); material: "saline water (ENVO:00002010), including plankton (ENVO:xxxxxxxx)" | depth 120 m | reverse complement strand
GGTTTGAAGTCGGGCTTTCTCCTGTGAGTTTTCGTCTCCACCAACTACGCTTAAAACCACAGAAGATGGATCTTCGAGGCTGGCGACTGCTTTCAATAAGATATCGAGTCCCTTCAAAGGTTCGAGACGCCCGACAAACAAAATGTTTTTCTGTTCACCGTAGCCCAAGTGTTCGCGTGACTGTGATTTGGACATCGGACGAAATCGACTCAAATCGACTCCTGGAGGTATCACGCGAACCTTTGAATCGTCGATTCCACAGTAATTAACCACCGCGTCTTTTTCGTGTTGCGACCAGACCACGATCGAATTTGCGGCACGCGCTACTTCGATTTCTGAATAATCGCGTTGTGCGACTTCTTGCTCTTCAGCTCGACCACGACGCTTCATCTCTGCCATCGTGTGGAAGCTAGTCGTGTGCGGAACTCCCCACTCTGAAGCGAGACGCATGCCAACTATACCGGAAAGCCAGTAATGCGTACTAATGATGTCGTAGTTGAGTCGGTTATTTACGCAGAATCGTCGCATTTGCGATGCGAAGTGCGGGAGCAGTTCGTACAGGTCAGTTTTGTCTAAGGTATGTGGACCCGCGGGAAGGTGAATTAATCGTGCGCCGGATGCCACTGAAACGATTTGAGGATCCCGTGGATCATGATAGCGGGTAAACACATCGACTTGAACGCCGCGCGCAGACATCCTTTTCGCCATTTCGAGTACATAAATGTTCATGCCGCCAGAATCCTTGCTGCCTGGCTGGCGCATGGGACATCCGTGGACTGTGATTACTGCAATGCGCATATTGGAGAACTACCGGAACAACAGCTTACGAGAAACCTAACGGGTAGCTGTAAGGGCAAATACTTGACGATCTACAGCACCTAGGTGGTACTTATATGGCTCATTGCCACGCATGAAGTCGAAAATACGCGAGCCATCTTGAATCGACGACTTTATCGAGAGCGCGTGGTTGATCAATCCAACTGACAACTTATATTGAGCAGGATTGTAACCGCTGTTATACAAATAACGCACACCACCACACACAAATGACAGAGATGTCGCCTCTCTCTGTCCTTCAAATTCGAGGAATGTAAGCCGGGTAATTCCTTCCCTAGCAAGTTCAACCGCAATCTTCGTGAAGAACTGCTCTCTATCTTCGGTCATGAACTCGTTCTTATCAGGAGTGCTCATCCGATGAAGTCGCATGAACTCCGGCATTGCATCGGTAATATCTTCCGGCGACTTAAGTTCAACATGCCGGTACTCGCCTGCACCGTCGAGTCGTCGGAGCTTTCGTCGAAGTTCGTGTCGATCCTTTTTGCGGAGTCCTGAGACGTAGTCGTCCCATGACGCAGGCAACTCCATACGCGGGGCGACATCTTCCTGTTCCAGCGATACCTTCCAACCGTGGTTTTCTACTGCCTCACGGAACTGCCCAATCGTTGGTGAGTTACCCGGAATCGACTGAAGCACAATCTTGTTGATTCCGTTCATACTCGAAACTTTACTCACGACAGCATCAACATAATCTGAGTTCTGACGATCACGCGTCAAGAAATCGTGGTAGTCGACCAGATCGGCACCGCCGAGGAAGCTGATTTCCGAACCTTCGATCATCATTGGGGCGATCATGGCCAGCTCGCCATTACTGGATCGGACAACGAGAAGCTTCAGTTCGGCATCATTACCGAACTTCGACCACCACGTTTTGTGCCACGTGAGTGAGTCGAAAAATGTCGGTTCGTCGCAATGGGTTATCAGTTGCTGCCAGTGGTTTGCAAGGTCATCGAAAGTCCCCTCCTCAACCCCAGCGTTACAACAAGTCAATGTGAAGACTGATCCTTATATCGTTTGAACGATTGCTCGTTATTAGTTGGAGGCAATTCACTTGCCGCTGTTGAGTGCATTCATTACCGAATCAATATCCGGTTCAACGTACTCAAGTTCAACTAGGGCCCGCTTCTCGGCAGTTCCCGGATCTTTCAAACCGTTTCCAGTTAATATGCAAACCACCGTCTTGCCGGTCAGATCTATGCCAAGTTCTGGCAGTTTAAGCAGACCAGCAACGGATGCGGAAGAGGCAGGCTCACAGAATATACCCTCTTCTCGAGCCAGCCTGAGATAGGCAGCAACGATTTCGTCGTCGTCAACCATGTCGATCAAGCCATCCGACTCGTCACGCGCCGCCTCGGCTTTCTCCCAACTTGCCGGATTGCCAATTCGAATCGCAGTAGCGATCGTGTCGGGCTTGAGCACTGGTTCACCGCGAACGATCGGTGCCGCGCCGGCAGCCTGGAATCCCATCATTCGCGGCGTCGTTTCTGTTCGACCTTTCGCCTGGTATTCCGTAAATCCCTTCCAGTAAGCAGTGATGTTGCCAGCGTTCCCTACGGGAATACAAAGAAAATCAGGGGCATCACCTAGATCATCAACGATCTCGAATGCACCTGTTTTCTGGCCTTCGATACGGTAGGGATTCACCGAGTTGACCAACTCAATGTCCATAACTTCAACAATGCTTCGAACTGCGTTCAGGGCATCATCAAAGCTGCCATTTACAGCAAGAATTCTAGCGCCGTATGCCATCGCCTGGGCAAGTTTTCCTAGAGCGATTTCACCTGCTGGTACCAGCACGAGCGTTTCGAGTTTATACCGCGCGCCGTATGCCGCTGCGGCAGCGCTAGTATTGCCAGTTGAAGCACAAATAATTCGCTTTTTGCCGTTTTCGAGTGCTTTGGCAACCGCCATTACCATTCCGCGGTCTTTGAAAGAACCAGTTGGGTTACAGCCTTCGAGTTTGAAGTAGAGATCTTTGCAGTCAAGCGAATCTCCGATGCTCTGTGATCGTACAAGCGGGGTACTACCTTCGCCTAGCGATACCGATGGGGTCGCGTCACTGACAGGTAATAATTCTCGATACCTATCTATTACACCGGACATCGACTTCAACGCGAAGAACGCTCCCAATCAGGCCGGAATATACGGTCACTAAACACTAGGCTGATAGCTACGATCGGTCGCCGTAGTTTTCGACGCGGAGTAGGCTGTCCAACCGGACCACCGTGTCGAGTTCCTTGATCGAACTAACGGCACTTTGCATATTAGACTCTCGTGCCGGGTGAGTCATTATCACAAGGTCGGCTTGACTGTTGTAAATGTCGGTATCTTTCTGGAGAACCGAACTAATGCTAATGTCCGCGTCGCTCAGAACTCTTGCAACATTTGCGAGCACACCAGGACGATCAGCCGCAGTGAGACGGATGTAGTACTGGCACTTGTGATCGGCCATAGACGCGATTTCAAATGGCTCTGGCGTCTTCGATGCTGGTCCATTACTGCCGACACCTTTAGCGATTCTAAGAATGTCGCCCATGACAGCGCTAGCTGTCGGATTCGGTCCAGCCCCGGGACCCTGGAACCAGAGAGGTCCAACGAGATCGCCTTCGACCTCCACAGCGTTGAGAACGCCGTTTACCGACGCCATAGGAACATCAAGCGGAATAAGCGCAGGGTGCACGCGCGCGAGCAGTCCAGATTTCTCCGACGCTTGCGCTACTGCCAGAAGCTTGATCGTGTACCCGAGTTCACTTGCATATCGGAAATCTTTGGCATGCACCTCCCGAATACCTTCGCAATGGATTACATCAACCGGAACTTCCGTGTAGTAAGCCAGTCGAGCCAGTACAGAGATTTTGTAGAGAGCATCGAAACCATCTACGTCTGCTGTTGGATCTGCCTCGGCGTAACCAAGCGACTGCGCCTCAGCTATAACATCATCGAAATCTGAACCCTCGTGAGCCATCTTTGTGAGGATGAAATTCGTGGTGCCGTTGATGATTCCTCGAACGCTCTGGATTTTGTTCCCCCCGAGGTCGTTCATGAGCGGACCAATGATGGGTATGCCGCCAGCGACGCTCGCTTCGTAGAAGAGGTGAACTCCATTCGTTGAAGCCGTGGCAAGTAGTTCACTACCCCGCTTAGCCATCACCTCTTTGTTCGCTGTTACCACATGTTGGCCAGCATGAAGCGATCGAGTGATGTAGTCGAACGCCGGGTCAACCCCTCCCATCAGCTCAACAACAACTCCGATTTCAGGATTTGCGATCACAGATCCAGGGTCAGCTGAAATGATTGAAGAATCGATCAAAGCATCGCGGTTACGTGACGTGTCCCTCACAACTGCGGCAACAACGTTAAGAGGAATGCTTGAGTCGTCAGCGTTATGCCGAGTCGAAATCGCGCTCGCTACTGCTGAACCGACCACTCCTAGCCCGAAAATACCGATTCCCGTCGACTGGCTGTCCGACCGTGCTGATGTAGCCATTAAGTGCGGTTCCTATTGAGGTATCTGTGCGGGATCGAATGGAACTGGAGTAGGTGTAGGAAGCAACGCAGATAGGCGAACCTGTGCATTCACCCAATCAAAAATTTCGCTATCCAAAACCATGTGAAGATCAAAATTCGAACGTTCTTCGTTGAAAAAAATCGTCATGCCACGTGTGGTGAGTGCTTCGAAGTTTTCAGGATCAACTTCTCGAGCATCTTGAACCTCTTCAATGATCAGGTAGCTCCACCAGTTGTTCTCCTCGTCAAATCTAGGAGAACTTGGTGTCCGTACTGGCAACAGTCGGTTCTCGTCACCGTCAAGACCAAACAAAAGTGCGTCGATTTCGGGGTGAACTCCGAACGGAGCCCAGCCGCGGTCGCCTAGATCACGACGATAGTTCGGATCCTCTGTATGTGTCGCTACGATGTTTTCGATATCCATACCCGCAATGAAATCTCGCTCAAGAGCCCGACGCTCATCGGGGTCATTGTCGAGCTTGATGATCTCGTACATGTGAACCTGCGCCTGGACACGTGGGATCGTGTCGGCGACAACGTCACGAAGGCGTTCTTTGAACATGCTCTTTCGGATGAAATCGCGAAAGACTTTTTCTTCAATACCTATTCGGTGGATGAACTGGCGTTTCGCTTCTTCGACGTTGTCCTGGTACTCCTCTGACTCGCGCTCTGCGACAGTAACTGCGACGAAACCGAGAATCGAGTCGAGTCGTTCGTCGACCTCTTCAGATGAGACCGTAATTCCGTGTTTGGGAGCTAACTGGAAAGCTAGCTCATTTTCCTGCAAAGTTTGCAGAGCATCGAAAAGCGAATTTCCAATTTCGAAAGGGACGCCCAGGTTTTCACTCATGCGCTGGTTAAAGCGGATGAAGTTCACCACATCACCACGAGTGTATTCAGTGTCTTCGACACGAAGCGCCAGTTCTCGAGGCGGGAACACGTAATTCTCGAAGTATGCGTAAACCGGAATCGCAAGAAGTCCGATCAGGATCAAGATGCCTACGAAGATAAACGGGCGAGATTTCGCCTGTTGAACCTGTTTTTCCTGAACCATCTGGCGGCGAGTTTTGCCACCGCGAACAGTGATGCTGCGTCGTCCTGCTTCGTAATCAGGAATCGGCGTCGGCTCTACCGATGGCTGCTCTTGACCATCTTTGAGGTCTTGGCTTGTATCTTCTGTGGACATTTTCGGCGCTTAGGATTGGTACGGCCGGAAACGTTTGATAAAAAAATTTCCGGCCCTGACTAACTTTGGGAGATCACTGAGAAGAGACTACTTCTCTTGTTCATCAGAATCCGACTCGGACTCTGAATCTGAGGCTTCCTCAGATTCTTCAGATGAAACGTCTTCAGATGTCGTTTCGGTTTCTTTTGTTTCTTCAGATTCGGCCTGTTCAGCAGCTTCTGCCCTTGGGGCTTCGGTAGTTTCAACAGTTGCCTCTGTAGTCTCTTCAGACTCCTCGGCCTTGGTCTCTTCGTCGTCGGAAACCTTAGTGTTTGTGGCTACAGTGCCAGTCACACGAGTGTGTCCCGGGGCATAAGGAAGGAGTGCCAGATGTCGCGCACGCTTGATAGCGATGGTCAGGTTGCGATGGCACTTCGCGCAGTTGCCAGATTTCTTACCTGCCTCGATTTGACCACGGTCGGTGATAAAGCGGCGGATACTAGAAATATCTTTGTAGTCGACAGTCGACTCTTTGCAGAAACACTGGCGGCGTCGGCGACCGCCGCGACGGAAAGGTGGGCGGCTGCCAACGGCTTGTGGGGTTCGGGGGGTTGTCATTTTTTACCTCGCGGAAAGGACAGTGGAGCGACAAAACGACTTGCTAGGTTCACTCCAAAGGAAACTGCTACCAGGGCAGTTCCTCCACGTCTTCTGATGGGTTGCTTGCAGCAGGAGGCTGGTTTCCAGATGCACTAGGTCCTCCTGAGTAAGATTGGGCTTCTGGTGGAGCACCCGCTCCTGAAGGATCTCCACCTGGCGAATCCAAGAAGATAACCCTGAAAGCGGTAACTTCGAGTGAAGTACGCGCTTCTCCAGATGCAGTTGTGTAGTTGCTTGTCGAAAGCCTTCCGTCAACAAAAACTCGTCGACCCTTGGCCAGGTACTGGTTTACCGACTCTGCCTGGCGTTGCCATGCTGTAACTCGGAACCATTCTGTCTCTTCGGTCCACTCACCATTCTGGTCACGCCTGTTGTTGTTCACAGCCAGGCTGAAACTGGTGACTGGTGTACCGGTCGGGGTGTAACGCATTTCAGGATCGTTACCGGCCCGACCTATGAGAAGTATCTGATTAAGACTCAATTGACATTCATCCGTGTGTGGGTACAAGCCAGACTCTACTCGGTTGCGTCTGCAGCGACAACCGGTTTTATCTGTTCACGAACGAGGAGATGTCGAATAATCGACTGGTCGGCATCGATTGCTCGCTCGAGTTCTGGAGCTTTCGTGCCATCAAGTTCGAAGTTCGCCTGAAGGTAGAAACCCTCGGTGTTCTTCTGAATCGGGTAGGCGAGCGTGCGCTTGCCCCAAACGTCGGTGCTTGATACTTCGCCACCGGCATCTGTCACAAGAGATGTGACTTTCTCAAGGGATTCGGTGCCCTGCTCTTCTCCAGCATCGCCACCAAGAATCCAGACTAATTCGTACTTTCTCAACGATTCACCGTGTTCTTTATAAATTTGCTCGAAACCAATGTAGTTTATCACGGTATTGCCGCGCGTCAGCCCTTATTTTCTCGGCTTGATGCACCAGTTCCAAGCGAGTTGGCACAAGACCAGATTAAAACGCTTTAGGAATCCAATCCTGGTACAGGGAATTTGGAAGCAAACTTCGCTACTTCAGTCCCCAGTCGCTCCAGACGACTCTCGTTGTCGTGAGACTTGAGAGCTTCGAGGATGTATCCGGCAACGTGCTCCATGTCCGACACATCAAGTTCTCGTGAAGTCAGCGCAGGTGTACCAATGCGGATCCCGGAAGTAACCATTGGCGATTCAGGATCGAATGGAATTGTGTTCTTGTTTACAACGAGTCCAGCAGAAATCAGCGCAGACTCCGCGTCACGACCGGTAAGTCCAATCGGTCGCGTGTCGACTAGCATCATGTGATTCTCGGTTCCGCCCGCAACAATTCTCAAACCGCCAGCTGCGAGTCCACTGGAAAGCGCCTTCGAGTTTTGAACTACTTGGTGAGCATATTCCTTAAACTCAGGCTGCATTGCTTCTTTATAGGCCACTGCTTTGCCTGCAATCGCGTGCTCCATTGGACCACCTTGCATGCTTGGGAAGACTGCCGAGTTGTACTTGCGTCGAAACTCTTTCGTTGTGAGAGCCATAGCGCCGCGAGGACCTCTCAGCGTTTTGTGAGTCGTGCTGGTAACGATGTCTGCATATTTGACCGGTGACGGGTGAGCGCCACCGGCAATTAGTCCGGCAATGTGCGCCATATCTACTAACAAATAGGCTCCAACAGCGTCTGCAATTTCTCGGAATCGCTTGAAGTCTATCTGCATCGGGTAAGCGGTGTACCCGGCAATGATGATAGCGGGCTTAAACTCTGCAGCGTGTTTTTGGAGTGCGTCGTAATCCAAAGACTCTGTGTCGGGATCAACTCCGTAGTGTCCGAACTCATACAACCTTCCAGAAAAGTTGACCGGTGAACCGTGAGTAAGATGACCACCGTGGTCAAGCGACATTGCCATGATCCGATCACCGGGATTTGCGAGAGCGAAAAACGCCGCCATATTTGCCTGTGATCCGGAATGCGGTTGGACGTTGGCGTGCTCGGCTGCAAACAATTCCTTCGCACGATCGATGGCGAGTTGTTCGCTTACATCCACGTTTTCACAGCCGGCATAATATCGTCGCCCCGGATATCCTTCTGCGTACTTGTTGGTGAGAATTGAACCACCTGTTGCGAGAACAGCGACGCTGGTGTAGTTCTCTGAGGCGATCATTACCAGTTGATCGCGCTGGCGACGTTGTTCGTTTTCGATTACCTGCGCGATTTCAGGATCAAAACTGGCGAGGGACGGCATGGATGCTCCGTTATAGCAATGGCTGCCCGAACACCACGGCGACGAGCAAATCAATCAAGGGTGGGTAGTCAGTATTTAGGACACGATTCCGAGCCAGTGCTTAAGTCTATAACTGGCTTCCACAAATCGGTTGTTTACTTTTCAGGAAGCGAGAGTCCTCCGAATTCTCTGTCACTCTATATTATGAGATGTCTTCAACCCTGTGAGCATCCGTTCACATGATCTACTGGACGGTTTTTTCGGGAGATTCCATGACATACCCTTTTTCGACACCACAAGAGGTGACGAAATACGAAGTGATCGACGAAGTTCCAGCGCGGGCAATAGTGATATTTGCCCATCCGGATGATGCTGAAATCGGTGCGGGTGCAACCGCGGCATTATGGGCGTCCCAAGGTTGCGAAATAACGTATGTTCAATGCACTACCGGCAGCAGCGGTAGCAACGACACTTCAATGACTTCTGAACAAATCGTCGGCATCCGCGCTTCGGAGCAACGCGCTGCCGCCGATGTAATTGGTGTTAGCGATATCGTGGTTCTCGATCATCCCGATGGCGAACTCGAAGCAGACCGCGTGTTCCTTGGTGAGGTTGTTCACGCCTTACGGAAGTATCGCCCCGAAGTGGTCTTGACCCACGACCAGCATCGAATTCACGGATTTCAACATCGAGACCATCGAAATGTTGGGATCACTGTTCAGGACGCGGTGTACCCGTACGCTCGTGACCATTTGCACTTCCCGGAGCAGCTGGTCGATGGGATTGAACCGTACAAAGTGAAACACTTATTCTTCTGGGGCACGGATATACCAGATGTGCTCGTCGACGTGTCGGACTCGGTGGACACTAAGATTTCTGCTCTTGCAAATCACGAGAGTCAACTGCCGGGTCTTTCGTTCGGATCAGATATGGATGTGCGTTTGCGAAAACGACATTCGGACGCTGCCGCAGGATACGGATTCAAATACGGCGAAGCCTTCCGCCGCTTAACCGCCCGGACTTAACTGGAATAGCGCTTGCCACGAGTCGACATACACGCTCATATATTGCCTGGTTTGGGTGATGGTCCAACAACGGTGGAAGAAAGCCTTGAAATGGCTCGCATGGCAGCGCGAGATGGAACAGGCATCATTGTCGCTACGCCTCACTATCGGGATATGGAGTTGGAACAACAAACACCCGGAATCATTCTTGAACTGGCCGACACGCTGGATGCCGAGCTTAGGCGAGACACACAGCGAAGAAATTCACCAGCTGCAAGAATTCTCACCGGAATGGTGCATCGACTCGATACCAGCTTGCAGGATCTGGTCGACTCCGAAAACGCGGTGACTCTTAACCGATCAAGGTTTATTCTCGTCGAGCCGCTGTTCACTCGTCTACCGTCTTACGTGGATGAGATGATCGGGCGTTTGCTTACACAACGATTGGTCCCAGTGATCGCGCATCCAGAACGAAACATTGAATTTCAACGCAATCCGAAGCGCTTACAACTTATGGTCGAAGATGGCGTGATGGTTCAACTGGCGTCAGGAAGCATCATGGGCAGAAATGGTCCGGGTGCACGACGGGCAGCTGAACAATTCATCAGGCGTGGCATCGCTCACGTGGTGGCGTCAGAAATGCATAGTTCTCGTGCACCTCGATCTCCGCTTCTAACCGGAGCGTTCGAAATAGTTTCCGAATGGGTTGGCGAGGACGAAGCGATCGACTTGTTCGAAACAAACCCTGACATGATGCTTGAGGGGCGCACACCTCAACTACGGGAACGAGAGAGTCGACATCGACTACACAAAATAATACCAAGTGTCCCGAGCTTCGAGATCGAAAACTCGATTCCAGAGCGCACACGGCGCAAATGGCAACGTCGATTCCGTTAAGCTACGCAGCTGACAAGCCGCGGATAAGCCTTACAAAGGTTGTGACCAACGGCTCCAAGAACCGTCGAAGGTAGGTTGTGAAGCTGTAAACGGCGATTCCGACTAATGCACCACCAATGATGTCAGTCGGGTAAAAAACTCCGGCATATAAACGGGAAAACCCGAATAGGGTTGCCGCCGCATACATCCACCATCCGAACTTCCGATTGATTACCCATGCGGCAGTAGACGCGGCGAACCCGACTGCGACGGGATTTGCAGGAAATGAAGGATCGGTCGGGGGGTAGAACAAAAGGTTCAACTGATCGCCATATTCCACAAACGGACGAGCGCGATCAAGCGTGATGTTGAAGAGCCAGACAACCACATTGGCAATCGACAGTGCACCTATGCCGACCAACATTTGTACCTGGTAGCGGACTCTCTCGGCAGGTGCATTACCAGAAAACCACAAACCGAACATTCCAAGTGAGAAAACAAGCGGCATCAGGTAATCGCTAGCGGCAATTCGCATAAGGTCGTCAAACGCTTTGAAGCTGCCGGAAAATCCGTTCAACCAAATTACGATTTCGGCCTCGAAGGCGGTCACTTACCAGCCCTCCCAGAAAACAATTTGAACACACTCCAGTCGTCTGCAACCTCCATGATCGAGTTCCAGACTTGAGGAATGTCTGTTCTAAAATTGCCGTAAGAAATCGGCAAGTTTGATAAGAATGATCGTCGTTTGAGCCCTTCGAGTCCATCGTCCTCGTAGCTGCTCAAATATTCTTCCTCGCTCGCGCCACCAACTGATACTGCAAGAATTTTCAAACTAATGGCACCACCGATCGCAGAAGTAGCGAAAGCGGTCAAAGTTGCGAGTGAAAACCAGATCGCCTGCTTGATGCCATCTAGACCACCATGAATGTCATTAACATTGCGCGCACCGGCAAGCTCGTGCCAAGCGGCGGTGCCCCACTGGCGAGTGGTTGAGTCGGCCTCAACACTTCCTACAGCCCATGGTCCTTCGACCCATAGCGGCTGGGTGAAGAAAATCACCGCTCCGGTAAGAATTAACGCGACGCCCAGCAATCGCGTTACCCCAGCGTGAGGGGTAAGCCAGAGTCCTCGAATCCCGGAATTGGCAGTGGTTATTTGGATTGTTCCAAGGCTAGCCAGAAATGCAAACAGGAAGTAATGCCCGGCGAACAGATCACGAACCGTGTACAGGTCGATATTCAACTATTCGATCCTCTCTGGTCGCGAATTACTGATCGGGGAAACCCTGAGACGTCGAACTCTGGCGAACCAATAACCCACTACCCGCCAGATGGGGTGACCATGGTGCACCAATCAGAGTAGGTATCGTTATCTCCAACCACAGTAGAAAAGTACAAATCTTGCAACTGCTTGGTGACAGGACCTGTCTCACCATCACCAATTGCTCGATTGTCGAGTTCGCCGACTGACGTCAGGTGTGCCGCCGTTCCAGTCAGGAATACTTCATCAGCCAGATACAGCTCGGATCGATGCATCGGACGCTGAACAACGTCGACTCCAAGTTCATCCTTGGCCAGCTGAATTACCGAATCTCGGGTAATTCCTAACAAGCAATTATCTGTCTCTGAAGGAGTGGTGATCACACCGTCTCGGATCATAAATAGGTTCTCACCAGATCCTTCCGATACGGTTCCGTTTTGGTTCAACAGGATTGCTTCGTCGAAACCGGCAGCGAGAGCTTCGGTTTTGGCAAGAATGCTAGTTGTGTAAAGACCTGAAATCTTGACGCCCGTAGGCATCGAAGAGTCCATTGGCCGTCGCCACGAAGAAGTCTGGCATTTCAGAGGGCGGCTGTTGTCAATGTATGACCCGAATGGGACGATGACGAGCGTAAATTCGTCTTCGACAGAGTTCAGGTTCAGGTTGGCGACAAGCTGTTCGCCCTTAAAAGCAAGCGGCCGGATGTAAACGTCTTCGGAAAAGCCGTTCTTCTCCAGGAGATCAGTCGTGATTTTGCATAGATCAGCAACTGAGTACGGCAGGTTGATTCGAAGAATCTGACACCCTCGAATCAGTCGCTCGTAATGCTCGCGCAGCCTGAAAATAACGACCTTCCCAAGTCGCTCATTCCAGTTACCACGAATACCTTCAAAAACAGCCGTACCGTAGTGCAATGCGTGAGTCTTGACGCCTACCACAGCCTCCTCTTCGGGAACTTGCTTCCCGCCGAGGAATGCCCAGGTCTGTTGCGTCATGATCTATCTCCTAAATATGCAACAACGCCCGCTGTAACTGTTGATCCGGTATCGGAGACACAGTTACCGCGAGCGTGTCAACTCAAATATGTAGCTGCACCCACAATGGCGAGCGATCAACTCGACTAATCGCCAATTATACGAACGACCGGGCAAGCAACAAGACCAATTCGCGCGTCAGCACGATTAGTTGTCTGGTCGCTGCACGATGTTGTTCTAACTAGTGTGTTGCAATCGTTCGATCGGTGATGTAATCAAAATTGATATCTTCGCCAAGCCCCGGCCGAGTCGGCATTGGTATGTAGCCATCTTCGTCCATCGGATCAATGATGCTGTTGAGATGGTTCGGTACCTCATCATAGTCAATGAACGGATGCAGCAGTCCGCGCTCATACCAGGTGGTGTTCATAATCCCACCGATCACAGCGAGGTTTCCTGCCCCTCCACCATGAACTTCGCAGTCCATATTGAACGACTCGGCGAGGTGGGCACACTTTATGCTCGGTCCAATACCACCTACATCAGCGACTCCAACTCGGACAATGTCGCATGCCTTGCTCGCGATCCACTCGGCACGGGTGTGGTGTTTCCCGTATGCGTATTCGGGACCGATTACTGGAATATCAAGTTGATCAGCCAGCCAACGGTACGACTCCGTTGAGTGCTCGTCCATCGGCTCTTCGTACCAGTAATACCCGAGGTTTTGAATGCCTTTACCAAGTTCAAGTGCTTCCATACGTGAGTACCAGTGGTTGGCATCGAGCATCAACGGGAAGTCCGGACCGACGGCTTCTCGGACCGCTGCACAAGCCTTGATGTCCATTTTCACGCTTGGAGCCCAGGAAACTGGCGGCATCCATGTGTGGAGCTTGATCGCCTTGTATCCGCGATTAACCATCCACTCGGCAAATTTGCCGTAATCCTCTGGTGTTGCGAGTCCACCTTCCATTTCGTCGCCACACATGGTCGATCCGTAGGCGAGGACTTTGTCACGGTAACCGCCGAGCATCTTCCAAACTGGGGTGCTCTGTGCCCGACCAACAAGATCCCAGAGAGCCATCTCAGCAACAGCCATTGATCGGTCTGTCAGGTTCGCTCCTGAACCACGCTGCCACTTCGCAAGGTTGATCCAAAGACGCTCGCGATCCCGCGGGTCCTGTCCCATGAATACTTTCTTCACGAAGTTGTCGATGATGTACGAGCGCAGTGCTTCAGGAGAGCCAAAGGAGTACCCGGAGTTCCCTTCATCATCTGTGATCGTCAGCAGAGCTTCCGTGGTGTCGTGCTCGGGTCCCGGATGAGTATGACCGTCAGTGTCATTCACTTTCTTCGATGTCGATTTGAAAGTGGTTACTTCAATTTTCTCGATGTTCATATTGCATAATGGGCTTTCCTGATTGGTTTTCGCGAACAGGCGGGTCAGGCGGTAAAAGGGTTCGGTTGTTTCGATTCGGCACGCATTCTAGGCGCACACCAGGCTAGAAAACACCTCGATATCACATCAAGATCGGTTCCGAATGACCATGAACAATTCAATAGTTTTTATGTCATACCCACGCGTCATTACTTGCAGACATGAATGGAGCAGTGGCACTTGTCGGAATCCAGCACCCAAACCAGCGAACCTGAAATGAGCCTTCAGTCAAATCTGTTTGTCACGGCAGGAGCTTTAGTTGGAGTAATCCTCCTTACTGTTATCGTCACCCTGTGTGTAAGCAGGGACACGGAGCGGGAAAGGGGTAGAGATATTCATTCCACCTCCGTCGGAGGTAACGTCCCAGGTTTCCAGAGCAGTGGTCAGGCCCGGTGTGTACTCGGTGGAAGGCGAGCCGCGAATTCAGGATGTACTGCAGCAGGGTGACTGACTGATTCGGCAAACTCTGATGCGATCAACCTGGCACAGCACGTTAGAGACGATGTGAAGGTTGTGATTCCTTCGGTAGGTGAATTTGCTGACTCTTCAGTAAGTCCGTAAGCGAGTGGAAGTATTAAAAGCACACAGGAAACAGTCTCGATCGCAGGCAATGACGTTCGAATTGATCTCAATACTACAAATAAAGACCAGTTGATCTCGCTTCCCGGAATTGGCGAATTAAAGGTGAGTCGCTTGCTAAGTGACGCGCTCATGCCAACCGCGCAACTAATCTTCAGCAGGAACTATCGGCAGGATGATTCTCGATGGGTGATCTGCACCGGTGTGGATTGTGTTTTCTGCTTTGACCATCTTTGTGTGACGCCCAACCGGTTCTCCGGTATTCGGATTCACGTCAAACCGTGGAAAGTTCGAACTGGAAACGTCCAGTCGAATTCGATGCCCTTTCTTGAACACGTTCGATGTCGGCCACAACATGATCGTAAGTTCAGCTGGTTCTCCCCGTTTGAGCATTTCTGGATCGGTCCACGAATCGCGATATCGAGTTCGCAAAATAGTGTCCGTGAGGTTCAAGTGATAGCCCTCGGGATAGTCATCACTCATCGGATAAACGTCGATCAGCTTCACCGTGAAATCAGTATCGACAGCCGTAGAAGAAATCCACAGCTTAACCATCACTTCACCGGTGACCTCAGTGTCGTCCTCCAGCGGGCCGGTCTCGAAAGTCAGGACATCAGCACGATCTTTTAGCAGCTGGTACGGCTCCTCGGCACCGATCCACTCCGGGCCTTCCTTCTGGTGGAAACCTCCTGCCGCTATCACCTCCGTCAGGTTGTTACGGGCGAGCGTCCACTGATCCAGAAAATCGGGAACGTCATCCCTCGGCGGTCCGTCATCCTCCGGAGCCGTAATCTTGAACATCCCGACCAACTGACCGCCTATGGTCGGAACCGGGTTTTCCGGGTTGTAGGTGAAAGAAAGTGAACTTTCGTCTTGCATCGCCTCGAACGAATCGAGTGAACCATCGTGGTGCATGTACAACGTCTGGTATTGAGCGCGTGCAATAGGCCACTCGTTTTCATCCCGCCAGTAACCACCATGGTTCAAGTGACCCTCGGGCGTGACTTTTCCGTCGCCGGTCCCCATCACGTAAATTCGCACTGGCGGATCGCGTTCCGGTGCGGGCAGTCCTTTGAGATGTTGATCGAAAAACTTCAACCGTTCAGGGTTGTACTTTTCAATCCCCCAGACACTTTCTCGACCGGTGTCTGTATCGCCATGCCACTGACCAGTTGCACGAGTGCCGCCGTGTCACCACGCTCCCAGCACGAGTCGGGTTGGGGAAGAGTTCAGCTTGCTGACCACTTCGTAGTAGTTGGCGGTCGCCCCGACGAAGTTGTCGTACCAGCCACATGAGACGGTTACGGGAACGTCGGCGTGTTCACCGGCTTCTAGAAGCGGTTCCTGGTCTGCGGCTTCCTGCGACCACCATTCGTCGTATTCGCCGCGGTAGTAGTAGTCGAAGACAGTCTTTTCAAGATCGGGTGCGACGCTGAGTGCGGTTTCGCCGGGCTTGAGTGGGAATTTCAGTAGCCACTCCGGCATGTCTCGCATTGCATCGAGAATGGTCTTCGCTTTTTCGGGATCATCGCCAATTTCGTGACTGTCGAGTGCGTGCAAATGCGCGGCACCGAACATTTGCATCGACATCGCTCCGCCTTCGCGAGCTTCGTGTCGATAAATATTTGTTGGCCCTGCTTCGACCCACATTGCTGAGAGATGAGGTGGCTTTCTTAGAGCCAGCTGGGTCTGAACGATGGCGCGATGAGAAGATCCAAGTGTGCCAATCTTCCCGGTACACCAGTCTTGAGCCGCCAGCCACTCGACAGTGTCATAGCCGTCATCACCTTCCCAGGGATTTACGGTGTGGTAGTAGTGACCGTCTCCCTCAGAGCGGAATCTCGAACGTAAATCCTGAACGACGAAGGCGTATCCGCGACGCACAAAGAACGGCATTACGTCGTCCCATTCGGGTGCGGTTTTGTCGTAGGAAGTACGCACCAGCAGTGCGGGAACCGGCTCGCTAGCGTCGACGACTCGGCCATCACCGTGGCAAGGCAGGTAAATGTCGGTCGCCAGGTTAACGCCATCGCGCATAGGCATCATCACATCGCGAACTGCGTGGATGCCCCACAGGGGTTGGGAAGGATAGTATTTGGAAGAATCAGACATTGGACATTGGTGACCAAGTTTAGTTCTTAATTTCGGTTTAGGCGGGAACTCGGGCCACCAATTTTGCTCGAACGAAAGTTGAGCTAACTACCGCGGTATAACCGGCAGCATGACGTGAGACTGGTGGTCGGGGTCATGAAACAGCTTTTGATTGGCGATCCGTATTTCGGTGTCGGACGCTATTGGGTTTCCGGTGTTCAGATTGCGGTTGTACCGCGGGAAGTTCGAACTAGAGATTTCAACCCTGATGCAGTGACCTGCTTTGAACACGTTTGACGTGTTCCACATATCGATCTCGAATTCGTAAATCTCTCCCGGCGTCATCATTTCCGGGTTATCAGTGCCGTTCCTGAAACGAGCACGAAGGATTCCTTCGCACAGTGCGATCGCCTTGCCATCGGGTTCGAGATCCGTGAGAGCCGCTGTGAAATCTGTATCGACTGCATCGGAAGATGCCCAAATCCTCGCTCGAATTGGTCCGGTTACCTCGATGTCTTCTTTTAGCGGGTCAGTGGTGAATACGAGCACGTCATCGCGAGATTGCAAAGCAGATCGATCGCGAGGTCCACACCAGTCATAGGTCTGATACTGCGATCCCAAAGATTGCACCGGGTTTTCAGGATCGTAAGTGAATTCGTCAACTGATTCGGTGCTCGACGGTGCGTCAAGCGTCAGTGATCCGCCCTGACCAGCAGCGTCGCCGGACGAACGCATGTAGTACTTGGTCCACTCTGTGCGAGCCAGCGGCCATTCATGTTCGAACCGCCACTCATTGGAACCCATCACGAAAAGCTGAATTGGAGGATCGTCATTGATACCGGTGTCGATACCTTTCAAGTGATGGTCGTACCAGCGGGTGTGGATCTCTATGACGTCCGAAAGAGACTGTTTGCCAAACGTACGATCGGCATACTCTCCGTTCTCACCCATGGGCACTCGACCCCAGGGCGCTATTTGATGACTCCAGGGTCCAACCAGCAACTTCGTTTTCTTGCGAGCGTTTTCGGTTCGAACATTCTTGCTCCAACCGTTGAACAACTTGAAGTTTTCGTTTGAAAGCGAATCGAACCAGCCTGTGATGAAGTATGACGGCACTTCAGGTTGGTCATATTTGTCTCGCAAGCTGTATCTCGACCACCACTCGTCGTACTGTTCGTGAGCGACGACCCCGGCGTAGTATGGGTGTGTCGACGAAACCTCTTCCATTGCCGTGTCGAGTGGGAGGACGAAAAAGAACGAATCCTGATCGAAATGCTTCAGCGATTCATACTGCATTGATCGTCCCAGCATGTTGAGGAACGCGAACGCAACGTTGTGGTGGATCACACCGTTCACTCGATGGTGACCGTAGTTGTCCTGCTGCGATGCAATTGGGGCAACCGCTTTCAGGTACTTGGAACGAAGAGTTGCAGGAAGGGTTTGGGTGAATCCAGGGTAAGAGAGACCGAATGTGCCTAGATTACCGTCGCACCATTCTTGCTGCCCGATCCATTCATGGGTGTCGTACCCGTCATACAGCTCACAAACGTAAGGTTCCCACTCGCCGTCAGAATCACCTCGGCCACGGCAATCCTGCATTACCACTGCATACCCACGGGCAGTGAACTGGCGGGTCCACCCGATATATCGCGCCTCCTGATTGTCGTATATTGTTCGCAACAACAACACAGGCCACGGACCATCACCCAGTGACGAAGGCGGAAGCCAAATGTCGGCTGAAAGATTAACTCCATCCCTCATAGGAACTGGAATGTTCAGCATGAGTCGACCGGGTTCGATGAGCGGAAGAGATTCGGAAGTCACGAGTGATGGATTCCTTTCGCAAGGGGAGTTAGGTTTTTCAGATTCGAGCATTGTGTAAGTGATATAGCACATTCTCAACACCACGATGTTGTTCGATTTGCAGTAAGCTGCAAACCGAATTGCAAACGCGTATCAGATCAGTTGATTTCGGAGAACAGGAATGACTTTCAAGGTCGTTATTACGATGTACAACCGCCCACCGAGCGATCTCACTCTGAGCGTGATTCGTGATACGGGAATAGAGGTTGAGTACATTCCAGCTCGAACTGAAAACGAAGTAATCACAGCAGCGAAAGACGCAGATGTGCTGCTCGTTGGCACTGTTCCGCATACAACTAGAAAAGTTCTCGAAGCTCTTCCGAATTTGAAGATGGTTGGACGTCATGGTGTTGGAGTGGATTCGATTGATCTAGAAGCAGCGACAGAACTCGGCATTTGTGCAACTAACACCCCGGGGATCAACACCTCCGAAGTTGCGGATCACGCTATGGCGATGTTGCTCTCGATCACGCGACTGATCCCGGAGCAGAACGCTGCTTTGAAGGACGGAGCGTGGTCAGATCGCCCGGAAGAAGTTGATGCGATGCGAGCCAAGCTGCGCAGAATCGCGGGCAATACTGTTGGAATATTCGGACTCGGTAGCATCGGCAAGGGATTTGCTAACCGGGTTCGAGGATTCGGTCCTTCGAAAATTATCGCTTACGACCCTTACGTTCCACAGACCGCAGCTGATCTGGTCGGAGTCGAAATGGTCGATTTCGACACGCTCCTTACCGAGTCGGACTTCCTGACGGTTCATTCACCAGCTACTGATGAGACGAACGAGATTTTCAATATCGGCTCGTTCCGTAAGATGAAGCCAACTGCGATATTCATCAACTGTGCGCGAGGACCGATTGTTGATGAAGGCGGACTTCAAGAGGCGCTTGAGACCGGGGTTATTTACGCAGCGGGAATCGACGTTGCGCAAATAGAGCCGTTGGACGCAGAAAGTCCGCTGTTGAAGCTCGATAACCTGACTATCTCTCCTCACGTTGCAGGTTCATCGGATATTAGCGGAATTGCTGGTGCTACTCGTTGGGGCGAGAACGCTGTTAATGTATTGACCGGAAAGCCGCTGCACGGTTTGGGCAATCCTGAGGTTGTAAAGCAGATTGCGGTGATGCGATCGCAGGGGGCAAGTCGCTGGGATGGGATTCCGGATCCTGTGACAGAGGCTTGGAGTTAGGGTTGAGGTAAGTGGTTTGGAGGGTGTTCGGGGGCGTCGACACCTCCCAATATCCCTCGTTGCCTCGGGATGTCGATGCAAGGATGGCGGGCGTGTAATTTTGTGCGCCTGAGCTTGATCAAACAATTGCGCCGCATCGTGGTTCGGAGTTACGCTATACCTGTACACTGATGATTTATTTGAACACACTACGCACAAGCTGCCTCTGTTGCTGTATGCTCACCGAAAGGCTGGTTGTATAACCTCACGCTTGTGCCAAGCTTGTACGCCGCCCCTTGCCAAACGCTGCGAGGGGTTTTTATTTGAACGAAATAACGATCTGAAGAAACGTTGTAAATGACATCTGTTCCTCAGCAAAAACCTCCGTTTTTCAGCTTTCCTCACCCGATGAATTCGAGCGTAGCGCGAGTAGTTGCTGCTGGAGTCGTAATCATGGCTCTGGCAACCATTGCACTCGACCAGCCGTGGATAACCCTGGTGATCGCCTTTGGTTTTATCGCCAGATTCCTCACCGGACCAAAGGTCAGCCCACTGGCAATTCTCGCCTCAAAAGTAATCGTTCCAAAATTTGGTCTGCCATACCGGCCAGTAGCGGGTCCGCCGAAGCGATTCGCCGCCGCGATCGGAATCGTGTTTAGCGTTACCGCAGCTATTCTTTCTTTGGGCCTAGGTCTTACCGTAATCGCCTATATTGTTCTTGGGGGCCTGATCTTCGCCGCCGGGCTTGAAGCCGTGTTTGGCTACTGCCTCGGCTGTCAGATATTTGGATTGCTCATGAAGTGGGGAGTTGTTCCGGCAAGCGTCTGCGAAGAATGCGCGAACTTCGAGCAGCGAGCCAAAAGAATGGCAGCACGTGGTCTCCTACCCGACGGATCGCCTCTAGTCGAATAGGTATCACTTTCATCAGTTCGAAAACAAAAAGCTCTCGCAAATGCGAGGGCTTTTTGTTAGTCGGATTCAAAAGACAACTGAGAACGCCGTTCGACTATCACGCCTCTCCGCGTGACTTGTATTCCTCGAACAGCTTCCAGGTGTTGTCGTTGAATGGGTAGTACTTGCCGGGCGACCCAGGATTCTTTCGAAGCTCCTTCTTGATCACGTTCTCGACTTCTTCCCGTTCTGCAGCGATTTCAAGAACACGCTCGGCCATTGCTGCTGGAACGACCACGACACCGTCATCATCGCCAATGATCGCGTCACCGGGGCGTACCACTACACCGCCGCAATCGATTACCTCGTTAACGCCCCAGGGTTGCATTACTGCGGGTCCCTGTTTCGCAGTGGACGAATGTGCAAATACCGGGAAGCCGTAGTCCTTAAGCTCCGTAGTGTCCCGAACAGAGCCATCGGTAACCAGTCCGCCTACCTCAAGCTGCGAGAGTCGATAGAACTTGATATCTCCGCCAATCGACTCCCAGGGTCCTACAGATGAGGCGACGAGCACCTCATTTGGACCACAAAGTTCAAAAGCGACGTATTCTGGTGACTCTTCTGCCTTTGGCTTGTCTTTGAGGATGTCGGGGCGATGAGGAACGAATCTGAGCGTCACTGCTCGACCTACCATTTTCTGTCTAGGAAAGATCGGCCGTGCGCCGTGAATCATTGCCTGAGGCCAGTCATCTACCCAGAGTCCGTCAATTAGCGTTTGGGTTGGTAGTTCGCCGAGTTTAGCGAGAAGCTCATCTGAAATTTCAGGTTCGTTAATCAACATTTACTCGGTGTTGGATCTCTATTCAGTAGGTGATCAAATACCAGCGAGCTAAGACCCTTGCTTGAACCTGTCGAGAACGGTAACTAGTGCAGCGCTCGCAGGGACGGGTACTCCGGCGTCGCGACCGATTCTTACGACTGCTCCGAGAATGTCGTCCAGTTCAAGAGGCTTTCTGTTGTTGAGGTCGTATTGAAGTGAAGCTTGCGTGTCTTCCGCTTCAGCAATAGCGTCCGCCATTTTCGCATCGACACATCTAGGCGGGAACTTAACGCCCTGCGATTGTCCTACAGCTAAGATCTCTTCCATAACGGTTCGAACCGTGTGCTCGCCGTGCGGACTTGCAAGAACTTCGACAAACGACGCTCGAGAAGCCGCCATTACGGTTCCGATAGCACCAACACTGACCATCTTGTTCCATAGAGTGTCGACGATGTTGTTGCTGACCTTGACCTGGATTCCCTCGCGATCTAACAACTTCTGAACTGCCGCCGTGCGTTCGTTTTCCGCGCCGTCATCTTCTCCGAATTCAATCATCGCCGTTGATCCGCTCTGGTGAATGTGCCCCGGACCGACAATGCCTGTTTCGATATACGTAGCACCTTGCAGAACGTGCTTTTGACCGAGTGACGCCCCAAGGATTTGTCCTGAAGTGGCACCGTTCTGGATGGTAAGAACCGTGGTGTTCTCGCCAATCATCGGCTTCATGGTCGGGAGTGCGTCGGCATTCGAATATAGCTTTATGCAATGCAAAATGAAGTCGACTTCGCCAACTGTCGATGGATCGTCAGTCACATCGACTTTCACGTTAAAGTTGCCCCAATTGCTGTCGACGTGAAGACCATTTTTCGCAATCGCTTCTCCGTGCACGCCACGTGCGATCAAAACAACGTCTTCACCATGATTGGCGAGCACTCCGCCGAAATAACCGCCAACTGCCCCAGCACCCATGATTGCAATTCGCATCGCTTGAACTCAGTCCGATCCGTGTCAAAAAACACTGGTAAAAATATCCGCCGTCAACGATATCGAATTCACGCAAGATGTGGTTACTGATTTCAATAGTTATTAAAAATATTGAGCCTATGACAACCAATTAATTCAGCTCTTTGGAGTGCACAAAAACCTCGTTATAAGGGAAGTCACATTCCACTGGTAAAATTCTTCGCTGGAATATCTAAAGGATTATGAATTGTCAGAAACCACTCTTGCTAGATCAGGCAACCGATCACCTTCGACGCAGCGCCCAGTAAAGATCATACCGGGTTTCGTACCAGATGCTGAGGGCTCAGCACTTATAGAAACCGGAAACACGAAAGTCATGTGTGCCGCAACGGTCGAGACTCGCGTTCCAACATGGATACGAGGCAATGGAACAGGGTGGGTAACTGCCGAGTACTCCATGCTCCCTCGCTCAACTAAAGACCGAGTGCGGCGTGAAAGAAGCAAAGTGGGCGGTCGAACACAGGAAATCCAGCGGTTGATTGGTCGCGTCCTTCGCTCAGTCACTGACCTATCCGCTCTGGGTGAAGTTTCTATCCTGCTCGACTGTGATGTGATCCGAGCCGATGGCGGCACACGAACCGCATCCATAACTGGTGCCTATGTCGCTCTCCATCAGGCACTTGAGGGTCTTGTCGAAAACGGGATGACCGAATCAATTCCGCTTAAAGATCAGATTGCAGCAATCAGTGTGGGAGTTGTTGAGGGAATACCGGTCCTCGATCTCGACTACAACGAGGATTCAGCAGCAGCTGTCGACATGAACGTCGTAATGACCGGGTCAGGTGAGTTCGTCGAACTGCAAGGCACAGGTGAAGAAGCGACATTTACTCGTAACGAGCTAAATGAAATGCTCGGTCTTGCAGAGTCAGGAATTGGAAATTTACTGACAGCGCAACGAGAAGCACTGGCAAAGTAAGGCAAAATTATTTGAAACCCTCGACCGTCAGCAGACTGTCGACACGCTAAGAAACAGAAAAGAAAAAATGGCGAAAATCACAACGGTCATCGGGCACGAAATCCTCGATTCGCGAGGCAACCCGACGGTTGGGACAACGGTTGTGCTCGACGATGGCACGACGGCTTCTGCGGCAGTTCCATCGGGTGCCAGCACTGGAAGCCGAGAGGCTGTCGAGCTGCGAGACGGCGATAAAACTAGATTCGGCGGAAAAGGCGTCCTCAAAGCCGTTGGTGCGGTTAATGGAGAACTTAGTGCCGCGGTCAAAGGTCTAGACGCCACTGACCAGCGAAAGGTCGATCAAGTAATGATCGACCTCGACGGCACTCTAAACAAGGGCCGAGTCGGTGCAAACGCGATTCTTGCTATCTCTCTAGCGGCGCTTCGTGCAGGAGCTATCAGTTCAGGCAAAGAAGTGTTCGAACACATTGCGGATCTTGCTGGCAATGACTCTGCCGTAGAGCTGCCCGTCCCCATGTTCAACGTACTCAATGGTGGCGCACACGCTATGGGATCGACCGACTTTCAGGAGTTCATGATCGTTCCTGTGGGAATCGACTCGTTCTCTGAAGCCCTTCGCTGTGGAGCCGAAATGTACCAGTGGCTCAACAAGAAGCTACACGCCGACGGTCACGCCACCACTGTTGGTGATGAAGGTGGATTTGCCCCTCAGGGTCTGACCAACCGACAGGCACTTGAATATGCAACAGCTGCGATTGAGGGAGCGGGATACAAGCCAGGCGAAGAAGTGTTCATTGCCCTCGACCCTGCATCGTCAGAGTTCTACTCAGATGGCATATACGATCTTTCTCGTGAGAGTCAAAAGCTTTCCAGTGAAGAGATGGTGCAAGAATACGCAATGCTCGCCAATGACTTCCCAATCTACTCTGTCGAAGATGGACTCGCTGAAGACGACTGGTCGGGCTGGGAAGTGCAGACCGCTCAGACAGGTGACCGGATCCAACTGGTCGGCGACGATCTCTACGTGACTCAAGAACGGTACGTCCAAAAGGGAATCGATACCAAAGCCGGCAACGCTGTTCTCGTAAAACTCAACCAGGTTGGAAGCGTCTCTGAAACCCTCGATACAGTTGCGCTCGCACAGAGTGCCGACTTCGGGGTTGTAATCAGCCACCGATCCGGTGAAACAGAAGACACATCAATAGCTGATCTTGCAGTTGGTACCTCAGCAGGCCAGATTAAAACAGGTGCGCCGGCGCGGAGTGAACGCATGGCGAAGTACAACCGACTCCTCAGAATCGAAGACCTGCTCGGTAACAAGGCACAGTACGCAGGCAAGCGAATCCTGCATGGCAGCTGAACCCGAAACACATACTCGCGAATCAAATAAGCCACCTCGAAGAAAACTAGGAAATAGGAAATGGCAAAAACCAAAGTTGGAATCAACGGTTTTGGAAGAATCGGGCGGCAAGTGTTCCGCACCATCACCGAGCGACACGGCGACACTCTAGAAGTAGTCGCAATAAACGATTCAGGTAGTACATCAAACAAAGCTCATCTGTTCAAGTTCGACTCAACTTACGGGCGTTACAACGGAACCGTTGAAGCAGAAGACAATGCCCTTTTAATTGACGGACGCAAGATCACATCGTTCTCTGAACGAGATCCAGGTCGAATCAACTGGGGCGATGCTGGCGTCGACATTGTCGTTGAGTCAACCGGAAAGTTTACCGATGCCACCAAAGCAGCCGGTCACATGAACGGCGGAGCCAAGAAAGTCATCATTTCCGCCCCTGCAAAGAACGAAGACATCACCGTCGTTCTAGGCGTGAATGATGACCAGTACGACGCTTCCGCTCACCACGTTGTTTCGAACGCTTCTTGCACTACTAACTGTGTAGCTCCGATGGCGAAAGTGCTTCACGACAATTTCGGTATTGACAGCGCGTTGATGTCGACAATCCACGCCTACACCAACGACCAAAATATTCTCGACCAGAATCACAGCGATCTTCGCAGAGCCAGGGCGGCTGCAAACAGCATCATTCCGACAACGACGGGTGCTGCGAAAGCAGTAACGATCGTGATCCCTGAACTTGAAGGCAAGATCGACGGAATGGCTTACCGAGTTCCTGTGATTACCGGATCGGTAACCGACCTAACAGTCAAGCTGACCAAAGAGGCCTCCCTGGCTGACGTAAACGAAGCGTTCCGACAGGCTTCAATGAGCGAAGGATTGCATGGCATTCTCGGCTACTCCGACGAACCGCTCGTATCTGTCGACTACATTGGCAACTCGAACTCGTGCACTATCGATTCGCTGGCTACATCAGCAGTTGGTGACGGATTCGTAAAGGTCGTTGGCTGGTACGACAACGAATGGGGCTACTCCTCACGTACCGCCGACCTCGCCAACTTAATGCTCGAAAAGGGCTTATAGAAACCCAATCGTTTCCATAGAACTCACAAAAGAGCCTATAGTGATTCGCACTGCAGGCTCTTTTAGCTTAACGAGAGCTAATCTGTATCGTCTCCTGATCTTGTTTCCTACTCAAAATCCAACTTTACCGCCATAGCAGGCGTATAATTTCGGGCAATGCGTCACGATGGCGCAAAGGTGTGACGCGGGTTCGGTGTCGCGATCACACTGCTACCCCGGTCTCCTGTATCCGAGCTGATACCAATACGGCACCTTCGGGAAGACCACTAAAAGCCGGAAGGATCGTAAGACGATGGCAACATCAACGACTAATGGCACCGCCAAAGGTGCTCAGCGCTGGAAAGAAATGTCGAAGCCTGAAGTAGGCGACTGGCGCGTAAAGGGCGGACTTGCTCAGATGCTCAAGGGCGGCGTGATTATGGACGTCGTTACCCCTGACCAGGCAAAGATCGCAGAAGACGCAGGTGCAGTGTCTGTTATGGCACTCGAACGCGTCCCATCAGACATTCGACGCGACGGTGGCGTGGCACGAATGTCTGACCCCGACCTGATTTCTGGAATCATCGACGCGGTATCAATTCCTGTTATGGCAAAGGCTCGAATTGGTCACTTTGTCGAGGCGCAGGTTCTTGAGGCGCTCGGCGTCGACTACTGTGACGAGTCAGAAGTGCTAACCCCGGCCGATGATGAGTTCCACATCGACAAGTGGCAGTTCAAAATGCCATACGTGTGTGGGGCGCGAAACATTGGTGAAGCTCTCCGTCGCATCGGTGAAGGTGCCGCAATGATCCGCACGAAGGGTGAAGCTGGTACAGGCGACGTAGTTCACGCTGTAACTCACGCTCGCCAGATTCTGGCAGACATCCGTGCAATACAGAACGCACCAACCGAAGAATTGATGTCGCTTGCCCGCGACTATCAGGCTCCCTATGAATTGGTCGTTGAAGTTGCTCGAACCGGAAAGCTTCCAGTTGTGAACTTCGCAGCGGGTGGTATTGCCACACCGGCCGACGCAGCTCTGCTGATGCAAATCGGTGTCGAAGGCGTGTTCGTTGGTTCTGGAATATTCAAGAGCGACAACCCAGCAAAGATGGCTGCCGCAATTGTGAAGGCCACGACTCACTACAACGACCCCGACATGCTTGCTGAAATCTCACGTGGTCTTGGCGACGCAATGTCCGGTATCGAGGCCAATAAGATTCCACAGGAGCAGCAGCTCCAGACTCGCGGTTGGTAAAAGGATTGTCCCAGAATTCAGGCACACCGATGCCGGATCAAACCCGCATCGGTGTGCTCGCACTGCAAGGTGACTTCGCAGAGCACATTCACATGCTCGAACTGCTTGGAGTACCAGCTATTGAAGTTCGTAAGGTTGAGCAACTCGAAGAAATCGATGGCTTGATCATTCCAGGTGGCGAGAGCACAACCATTGTGAAGTTGCTCCACATGTTCGAGTTCGTTGACGCCCTTCGGGCGCGTGTCGAGTCAGGAATGGCGCTGTGGGGCACGTGCGCGGGCATGATCGTAATTGCTCGCGAACTTGCTGATCCATATCCAACCCCGCTCGATCTGATCGACATCAATGTCGCCAGAAACTACTTCGGCAGGCAGGTTGATAGTTTCGAAGCCGAACTGTATATCACCGGCATCGAGGGTGATCCGATGAGGGCAGTGTTCATTCGTGCGCCTATTGTGCAGAGCACTGGCGATAGTGTGGAAACTCTGGCCGTCGTTCCAGCCAAAGAAGACGGAACGCCTGAACAGGCGGTTGCAGTTCGAAAGGGCCGAGTGCTTGCCACCTCGTTCCACCCGGAACTGACGGAAGACACCCGACTTCACGCGTTGTTCGTATCACTGGCTGAAGAGAGCCGTACTGATTCAACCGACCGTTCACCGATACGACAAACTACGGAGGAATCTCCGAGCACTGTATGATCCGTCACCTTCACCCAACAGATTCGCCTGGACTGCTGCAATTCCGTCAGTCGTCCGGTCAGGGTGAAACGTGCACGTTGGGCGGTGCGCTAAGAGGAGGCCCCGGGAGCTTCCCGGCAGTCAAGTACGCAGGTATCGCATTATCCCCTCGCGCCTGGCAGAGCTGCTGGTTGGAAGCCCGACGAGGTCGAATCAACGGTGTTATGCGAGCCGGACCACGATCTGGTCCTCAAGCATGGGAGGTTGAGGAGCTGTTCCTGCACAACTCGAAACCCGATCTTGCAATGGAGTTGCTTGAACAAATCGCAATACCCGCTGGCGGAGCAGGGGCGCACAGAATATTTATTCGGGTTCCGGCTAACAGCTCCGTTGCCGATCAGGCAAAAAATGCTGGCTATTCAGCCATCTACCGCGAGACCGTATTCGGATCAGATTCGGTAACCGATGCAATTGGCAAACTCGGTATGCCCGATCATTCACTTACACTCCGTCCACGTGAAACATCGGATGACCAGAGTTTGTTCCGGCTATACAACTCCACCACGCCAGTCGAGATTCGTATGAAGTCAGGTCAAACAATCCAGGACTGGATTTCAGGTTCTGAACGTCTGGGTCGTCGCAAATCAGAGTGGGTACTTGAACTCGAAAACGGTGAAAAAGGCGGACTAGTTCAGCGCAACACTACTCGCTCGGGTCACATGTTCAACTTGAACTGGGCAAGTGAGGCTGGCTCGGAACTGCCGGGGCTCGTCGCGGCTGCGCTCGCCAATTCAAGAGAAGGCAAAGTAACGACGGCAGTAGCAGAATTTCGGCCTGCACTGTCACATTTTCTGGTGACGATTGGGTTTACCGCAATGGCGCAATATGAAGTAATGGTCAAGCCATTGGCTAAAACTGTTGCCGAAACGTCGCAGGCGTTCGCGCCCATCGGTTAGCGTTAGAATTCAATGAAATCGGTCATCGTAAAATCAAATCGTGTTCGCCACAAAACGACATCAAGATCAAGGAATATTTCGAACTGTCAGATCCCAACGCACAGGTAGTTGACGACCTAGAAGCATTCATCGGCATTTTCCCGAACGAGATTGCCTCAGCTTTAAGAGTCCGCGAAGACATTGGTGACCTGGTAGAGGTAATTCTCGACCTCGGAAGGTATCCGGACGCGAGATTCGCGACAGAGCACGTAACCCTCGCTGAACTTGAAGTCAGTCGAGAGCAAATAGCTGACGTAGTCGAAAACGTCGGTCACTTCGGTGACGACAATCGCGCTGGAATTGAGCGTACGCTTCACCGCATTTCCGTAATGCGTAACCGCGCGGGCGAGCCTGTCGGTCTAACTTGCCGCGTAGGTCGAGCTGTATACGGTTCGGTAAGACTCATCGAAGATCTCATACGATCGGGCAAAAGCGTCTTGATCCTCGGCCGCCCGGGCGTTGGTAAAACGACAATTCTACGAGAAACCGCACGCGTTCTTTCCGATGAAGCCGATAAACGCGTTGTTGTTGTCGACACGTCGAACGAAATTGCCGGTGACGGAGACGTTCCACACCCTGCGATCGGTCGCGCGCGGCGCATGCAAGTAGCCAACACGAGTCTTCAGCACAACGTGATGATCGAAGCAGTCGAAAACCACATGCCTGAAGTGATTGTCATTGACGAAATGAGTACAGAGCTCGAAGCATTAGCTGCACGCACAATTGCTGAACGCGGAGTTCAACTCGTCGCAACCGCTCACGGTAACACCCTTGGCAACGTGATCTCTAACCCGACACTCGCCGATCTTGTCGGTGGACAACAGACCGTGACGCTGGGCGACATCGAAGCGAGAAGGCGTCGAACACAAAAGACTGTGCTTGAACGTAAGCACGAACCTACTTTCGATATCGTAGTTGAAATTCGCGAACGCAACGCGGTCGCCATTCACCCTGAGGTCGGAACCGCGGTCGACCGCATGCTTCGAGGTATTTCAATCCCACAGGAAGCACGTCGGCTCCAATCAAACGGTCAGGTTGAAGTTGAAGTCGAGGAAACCCCGGGGTCAGATTCCGAGTTCGCTCCGGTACCATTCGAAGTCAGCGAAGTCGGGCGTAAGCGTCAGTCCCTAGAACGAGATCATGGTAGAGCACGACGCAAACGTGCTCCTCGAGATGGCAATGGCATTGCTGAATACGATTTGAACGATTATGAAGACTCAATCGAACCAAATAAACCGGTGATGACCAAAGTGTTCCCGTTCGGGGTTCCAAAGACAGCGATCGAAGAAGTAATCGCTGAAATTAACGCTTCGGTGCAGGTCGTCGATTACGCTGACTCTGCAGAAATATTCGTCACCACGAAATCGCACTACAGTCGACGACCGACCGCGGTTAGAAGAGCCGAACGAGATGGCATACTGGTTCATGTCTTGCGTCGCGGAACAAAAGAACAAATTCTCCAGTTCTTGAAGCGGTTCACACAAGATCGAACCCGAGCTGCTCGACTCGAGTCGAGCGATTTCGAGGAACACAACCAGAGCGGACGTTCCCGCGAGGCGCTTCGTGAAACAGAAGATGCGATAAGTCGAATCATCTCTGGCGAACTGCGGGTCGAGTTGATGGCACAACCGCCCTACGTACGTCGACTCCAACATGGTTTGGCGGCGCGGAACAATCTTGGCTCTGCGAGTATGGGAAGAGAACCCTCGCGACGCGTTGTAATCCGTCGCCGCAAGCGTTAGTGTTCTCTGCAAGTTTACGGGGCGATTCGCTGCCTCATCAAGCGCGAGAACAAGGACTGAAAATTGGCCGGTACGCAGCAAGAAGAAATGGATTTCGGATCCGACTCCGAACGCATGAAAAAGCGTACGGTAGAAGGTGGGTTGCTGATCACTTTCGAGGGCGGTGAAGGGGTCGGTAAATCGACTCAAGCCGAGCGTTTGTTCCACAAACTTCAGAGCTTTGGAATCGACAGCATCCAAGCACAGGAACCGGGCAGTTCTGATTTAGGTAACAACGTGCGTAGCTGGATCAAACGTGCCAATTCATCTTCGCCACTCGCTGAAACGTTACTTTTTGAAGCGGCACGTGCTCAGTTAATGTTCGAAACAGTTCGACCCGCGCTTGATCGCGGCAAGGTAGTAGTACTCGATCGCTACACCGACTCGACGCTCGCTTACCAAGGCTACGCACGTGGTGGAGATCTCCAGACGATCACACAGTTGAACAATATTGCAACCGCCAATCTTGAGCCACACCTGACAGTCCTGCTCGATCTCGACCCAAAGGTCAGTCTCGCGCGAGTGAATAACGAACCTGATCTGTTTAGTGGCGCCGATTCCGGGAGTCCCACGAGGGTCGACGATGAAGGTCAGCGGCGTTTTGAAGATCAGCCGATGAACTTCCATCAGAACATACGCAATGGCTATCTTGAAATGTCCAAGAAAGACTCACGATGGTGTGTGATCAAAGCCGACCAAGCCGGTCACCGCATCGCCGATGCCATCCTTAAAAGGGTTCGACGGTTGCTCATCGAACGAGCCATACCTGAGGCAGTTTTCAGAAGTTAACTCCCAAAAAGGTACGTTACAACCTCGGCGTTCGCTATGCCTGTGCTACGTTAGGACGCGTTCCGGCGCAGACTTAGAGGCAACTAATCACCTGTACCCAAGCTGATCTGAGTGTAGCAGTAGCGCAACCACTGGTGAAAAAACGTATTTCGATGCATCCGCCAGCGATTAACGGGATGTTCTGGGTCGAAATTATGCACAGGAGGAACTGATTGGTCTTCGGCATCCCGAATGACCTCGTAGGCGAGCCGGCTCGAGCTGTATTCAGGGTGCCCTTGGTGCATAAGCACTTTTTGGTCGGTCGTTTCGAATATCGAATACCCAGAATCTGGACCGTACGCAAGAAGATTTATCTTCCCCTGATCCCTCGCAAGTAGCAGATCTGTATCGGACATCCCGGCCATGCGGCTTTGAGGAGTCAGGAACGCGTCGTCCATAGCTCCCATTATGTAGTGATTTTGATCGAGATTTTCTAGCTCATACACACCGAATAATTTTTGCTCGAAATTAATCTTGCTGATACCTTCAAGGTACGCAAGTGCGAACGCTCCCCAGCAAATCCCAAGCGTGTTAGGTGTGTTCTCACGAACGTGCTGCGCTATTTCCGTAAACTCATCCCAATAGTCGACTTCTTCAAAGCTTAGATGCTCAACTGGAGCTCCGGTGATGATTAGGCCATCCAATGGGGCGTCTTTAGTCGCTGCCGAGTAGCTGACATACTGATCGTCGATATGACCCGGCTCCCATGTCTTGTAATTGTGCGACTCAAGCCGGATCCATACCGGTTCGATTTGCAGAACAGAAAGCCCCAGTGGCAACAACAAATTGAACTCGTACGTCTCTCCTAGCGGCATAATGTTCATAATGCCAATGCGAAGAGGTCGAATGTCTTGTCGTTCAGCCTCTGGAACCGTGACCCACTTCACTCGGCTTCGTTCGATTTCGGTGAGCAAGTGGTAATTTTTTGGAAGAATTAAAGTCATGACCACGTCAACCGATCACGAGCGACCAAAATCGCTCATGACCGGCGAATCAGTTTTGCAATAATTTTTATCAGTCAATTGCGCTGAAGGCGGCCTCGAAGTCTTCCTTTATGTCATCAATGTGCTCAATTCCAACTGACACTCGAACCATTGTTGGCGTAACACCCGTGGCAAGTTGCTCTTCCTCGGTCAGCTGTTGATGAGTGGTTGACGAAGGGTGAATCACGAGCGTCTTCGCATCTCCAACATTAGCTAGATTACTCGCAAGCTTCAGGCTGTTAATGAAAGTGACTGCATCGTCGTATCCACCGTTCAGTTCGAAGTTCAGCATGGCGCCCGTGCCTCGCAGCGTGTATTTCTTGGCAAGCGCGTGGTACGGGCTTGATTCCAATCCAGGAAAGCTCACAGTCTTAACAGCGTCATGAGACTGAAGCCACTTGGCGAGTTCAAGAGCGTTCTCAGTGTGCCGCTCTACACGAAGGCTCAGAGTTTCAAGACCTTGCAGAAGTAGGAACGAATTAAACGGAGCTTGCGAAGGACCATAGTCGCGCAGTTGTTCGAGTCGTGCGCGCAATGCGAACGCTACGTTTCGCCCTTGAGGCACCCCTAACATGTTGCAAATATCGCTACCGAATCCAAAGGCATCCCAGTGAACGAGTCCGTGGTAAGCTTCACTTGGTTCCGAGAACAGCGGGAATTTTCCGTTGCCCCAGTCGAATGTACCGGCATCAACGATCACTCCACCGATGGTCGTTCCATGCCCGCCAATCCACTTGGTAGCGCTCTCTACAACCACATCCGCACCATGGTCGATCGGGCGAATAAGCGCACCGGCCGCACCAAGGGTGTTGTCAACTACAAAAGGAATATCATGAGCTTTTGCTACTGTTGAAATCTTCTCAAAGTCGGGAATATTGAATCGAGGGTTACCCATCGACTCGACATAGATAGCCTTCGTGTTTTCGTCGATAAGTTTCTCGAGCTCTTCGGCTGTGTCGTCAGCAGCAAATTTTATCTTGATTCCCAAACGAGGGAACTGCACTTTGAATTGGTTGTAAGTCCCGCCGTAGAGATACGGCGATGAAACCAGATTGTCACCAGCCTGCATCATGTTCGTGATCGCAAGAAATTGCGCCGACTGCCCGGAAGCAGTCGCAAGTGCCGCCATTCCGCCTTCAAGTGCAGCAACTCGCTTCTCGAAAATATCCGTCGTCGGATTTCCCATACGGGTGTAGATATTCCCGAACTCCTTCAGGCCAAATAAATTTGCACCGTGCTCGGCACTATCAAAGACATACGAAGTAGTCTGGTAAATAGGGACGGCCCGTGCATTGGTTGTGGGGTCAGGCTCCTGCCCTGCATGAAGTTGCTGTGTCTCAAATCTGTAGTCGCTCATTTTCTTTGATCTTTCTTTGCCTAGTGGGTAATGAAATTACATCAGACAATGTGTTGCCTAAACCGAATATTTCGATCGCACCAACATAGCGTTAATGCTGTTTGTTCATGCAACAAGTAACTTGACGTTACCGGGTATACAAACATCTTAAGCTACAAAAACATTCCAATATTGCTCATTGCGTTGGTTTAAACCATGCGTATGGATTGCCCAACCGATGACTAAAGCTATATCTGATGAACATTTTAGATCAATCAGATTAAACCGATCGAAATTGCTTGGTAAACAGTCGCCAAAACCTGCTTCAGTCGACGATCGTGTTTAGGCTCACTCTGCATGCCATTGAAAACAATAGAAACTGCGAGACCTCGTTCGGGATCGGCAAATCCCGTTGAAGATCCTTTGCCACCGTGTCCGAACGTGATTGGTGACGCGGCAGTACCATATCCGTACGGAACAGCGGGACTATGCCGCTGACTGTCGATAAAAAACCCAAGCCCACGATCCATTACAACCCCAAAGGTCTCATCTAGCAATCCCTCGTGTTGTCGACTGGTGAGTGAAGCGACCATTTCGGTCGAAATTATTTTTTCACCATTGGACGTCATGCCATCGTTGAGCAACATCGAGTAAAACTTCACCATGTCATGAGCCGTCCCATGAAAAGTGCTACCGGGACTAAGAAATCTGCCCATCCGACCCGGTGTGTATGCAGGATGTACGGACATCGGTGAAATTCGAGAGTCATGCATCGCGCCTAGCCTGTCGACAAGGTTGATAGCGGTTACTGGGTCAATGTTTGGATAGGTGTCCGTCATTTCCAACGGATCAATAACGAAGTCGTACACAAAGGACTCGAAGGAACTGCCGCTAGCACGCTCGATCACTTCCCCTAAGATGTGCCATCCGGCAGTGGGTAGGTATGCAGATCGCTCTCCTGGCGTCCAATCATCTATTGGGTGCGAATCGCTTAGTCGTGCGATCACCTCAGTGTGATTCGCTTCACCGTCGGCAAGTACATATTCGACCAGTCCCGAAGTGTGGTTCATTACATGCCGAACCTGAATAGCCGACTTCCCGTGGGCAGAAAACTCAGGAATATGCGTCGCCACCGGGTCATCCAGATTCAAACGCCCCATATCAACGAGAACACCTAAAGCCACCGCAGTTATAGGTTTGGCGGATGAAAAAAGCGGCATCACCGAATTAGTGGTAAGAGATATACCCGAATCGACAACAGTTTCGCCTACCGCAAAGTCCGCTACAACTTCGCCATCTAGAGCGACGCACAACTGCGCGCCGGGCTGAAGACCATCGATGATTTGCTGCTCGATAAGTTCTTCTACCGGCACGAATGCCGGGGGAAGCAATGGATCCGAAATTGATTCTGTGATGATCACTTCAATATGGTATTCACCCGGGGCTACCTCAGTCCAACTAAATTTCTCGCAGTCCGGTGTCCATTCTTCATAAATCACTGCTTTCACCCCGCCCGACTTGCGAGTATTCTCTCGGTGTAACAATTTCAGCGAGCAACGTGGAGCACAAACGGGTGAACAAAAATCTACTCAAGCAAAAGCTAAACGACGGCAAATCGGCAATAGGTCCGTTCGTCGGACTTCCTTCTCCAGGGATGACCGAAACGATGGGCTGGATGGGCTTTGATTTCGTCGTGATCGACTGTGAACACGGTCCAATGGACTATGAGACCGCCGAACACATGATCCGCGCAGCAGAACTTTCGGGTGCGACCGCGATTCTTCGTATCGGACTCAACGAGCAGCAGCACATCCAGCGGTATATTGACGCCGGTGCTGCTGGAGTCATGATCCCGCTGATCAACAACGGAGAAGATGCGAAACAAGTTGTCGACTCTGTGAAGTACCCGCCTGTTGGTAAACGCGGAGCTTTCGCAGGGCGTAACGCTCGGTTCGGTCTACAGGACATGGCGGAGTACATCAAGGAATCGAACGAAGAAACGTTCATTTCTCTGCAGATTGAAACACCCGAAGGAATTGAAAACGCAGACGAAATAATCGCTACTGATAATGCAGACGCCATCTTCCTTGGGCCCGGTGATCTTTCAGTGAATTTTGGCATTCCCGGACAAACGATGAGCGATCAGGTAGTCGACTCGGTCCAGGACTTACACGAGCGAATCACGGCAGCGGGCAAGCACACCGGCACGTTGGGTGTGACCGTTGAGCAAACCTTATTCTGGCACGAGCGGGGAATCAAGTGGATCGTCAGTTCGGCTCCGAAATTCATGCAGGCTGGAGCTGCGGACTATCTCGCCGGAGTCAAGGGTCCGCTCGGGCTGTAAAAATTTTGATGCCGAAACCCCGTTTTACACCTCGCCAGGCAGTTGAGAACCGCCTCAAGGCGCGAGGAGACTCCCTTGCCAACATGCGTGTCGGCAAGAAAGTTTTGATCGTGTGGACGGAAGCCTGGGCGGAGCAACTTTCTGAGGCACTCGGTGCGACTCCTGCGCCACACATGATGTTTATCGATACTTTCTGGATTCGCACGGTCGATAACGATCAAGGCGGTGTAAGTGTCGGTTTTGCTCCTATTGGCGCCCCGGGGACCGTGATGATCATGGAAGACCTGATCGCACTCGGAGCGGAGTCCATAGTGGGAGTTGGAGCTTCGGGCGGATTAGATTCACGCTATCGAGTCGGTGATGTGCTTGTTCCCGAAACCGTAAAAGTTGTGGATGAAGGCACATCTGCTCATTACCCGGGTGAAGGTGACCCATCCGCTGATCCGGCAATGGTCACGGAATTGGGCGCTCTTCTGGCCAAACACGGAGTCCGCAATGCCCATGGTAAATGGTGGACTACAGACGCCTTCTACCGTGAGATGATCGATGATATCGAGTCGCAGATCGCAAACGGCATTTTGGGCATCGATATGGAAACCTCAGCGATGTATCGGGTTGCCGAACATCGTGGTATTAGCTGCTGCAACATGCTGATCGTCAGCGACGAGTTGTGGGCCGACTGGAACTACGGAATAGATTTCTCTGAGTTTGGAAGCGGACTGAAAGCCATGCAGGCGGCCGCGGTGGAGTGGGCGCTTAGCTAGGCGTACAGCCCGGGTTGCTGGAACGGCGCGGTCAGCCGCCTGTGATTTTTTGCCGGACCGATTCGAGCACATCTGAGGCAATTTCGATCGCGTGAGTCGAGTCCGTAGTGTCCGCCAACACGTTGCAACCCAACGGACTCTGGTGGCACTGCAAGGCGTCACCCTATTTCTGGGGTCGAGGTAACGGCTTTGCCGCGTTGGGATTTGCCGAAACTCTTACTTACCTGCCCGAAGATCACTCATCCCGGGAACAACTGCTCCACACACACCTGCTGCATCTCGAAGGTCTTGTGAATCACCAGGATGAATCGGGAATGTGGCGCCAGCTGGTCGACATGCCTGAAACATACCGTGAGTTCAGTACGACATCGATGATCGGATATTCATTGGCTCGCGGGCTCAGAGAAGGCTGGCTTGCCAGCGAATGGCGGCCGATGCTGGACAAAGCGTGGGCGGGAATCGCAGAACGAATCTCGGATAGCGGGGAGCTCGAACACGTTTGTGTCGGCACCGGCCCTCTCGAATCGCTAGATGCCTACGTCAACCGGTCGTACACAGATGGTCTCGATGATCGTGGAGGCGCTATGGCGCTGTGGTTTGCAGTTGAAATGGCGAGGCTCGAAGCCGGCGTTTAGTCGGACTGATTCGTAAATCGTTCAAGGCTGAATTCTTCGATTGGTAGATCTGTAATCCCGTGCTGGACTAGATCGGAAATTGCCTTGCCAATAACTGGTCCCATCAAGATTCCTTTGCCACCGGTGCCTGTTGCGGTAAACAGACCGTCCTTGCCTGGCACTCCACCAATAATCGGCTCGCCATCGGCAGCGACAGGGCGCATGCATGCGGTGTGAAGGACCAATTGGTGGGACTCTAGCTCCGGCATAATCCTCGTACCTCGTTGAGAAAGCGTCTCCATCGCTGCAAGCGACGGAGTCATATCAAAACCTCTGCCGTCTTCCGATGTTGCAGCCAACCATGTTGCCCCATCAGCCTTTTGGACGACGGAGCATGAACTGCCAAGTGCGTTGCCATGAAGATGAAACCCAAGAGGTGGGTTGAGGCCCTCGACTCGTACGATTTCACCTTTCTGAGGCACAATTGGAATATCAATGTCGGTCCACAGACTCGCCGTTCCACTCCAGGGTCCCAGAGCGAGTACCACAGAATCACAACTGATTTCTTCATTGCCAAGCTGAACGCCGACCGCACGATCCTTCTCGTAAACGACTCCGGTCGCCTCGCTAAGCACGATTTCGACACCTCGTGATTCTGCCGCCTGCGCTGTCGCTAACGTGAGGTTATAGCTGTCGAGCATGATTACATCTTCGACGAGAATCCCGCCGTAAATGTCTTTGGATATACGCGGCTCAAGCTTGTGAATCTCGTCAGGTTCCATCCACCTTGAACTGAACTCATCGAATTCGTTGATTCGGTCGACTTCAGACATCAGAGACGGGATTTCCGATTCATCGAGAGCAAGTTCAATGTGAGGCATCCTGAGAACTTGGGCATCGACACCCGATTCTTCCTGCACCACATCGAGCATCTCTTTGTGCATCTTGAACGATCGGTGATTCAATATTTCGATTTTGCCAGCCTCATTCGTCGGGTTGAGCAACCCCAACGCGTACCCCGAAGCGTGGTTTCCGACTGAGTCACGCTCGATGATCGTGACTTGAACGCCTTCGGAAGCAAGTCGGTAAGCAATTGATGATCCGATTATCCCACCACCAACTACCACAACATCACTTCGTTGCCTCATCGCTCTTTCTCCTGAGATTCAAGCCAATCGTCGATTATCCGTTTGTCGTGACCAAATGCGAGACTCGGGAGTGCATCTACTTCGAACACCTTCACATCGAGCGTTTCGTGGTCGGCGGACGCGAGTTCACCACCTAAAAATTGCGCGTCATAAACTGCCAGCACGATCGGATTGCCTTGCTCGGAATACAGGCCTACTAAATGGTCAACCTCAACTTCTAACCCACATTCCTCGAGGACTTCGCGCTCTATGGCTCTCTCGAGTTGTTCACCGCGATTCACATATCCAGAAGGAAAGCTCCATTTGCCAATTGCAGGCTCAATCGCCCGCTGGACCAGGACAATTCCGTTTTCCATAGGGACAATTGCCGCCACGGCCAGTTTCGGATCGCTCCAAATAGTCCTGCCACAGTCAGAGCATTCGGGATGTCCGTGATCCCCTTCGATCAGTTGGGGGAAAGAATGTGTGTGATGTTCAGTCAATGTGGATGAAACTTGAATCGACTTTGGCAGATTAGCCGGCACTTCAGATTACGAAATGTGACTGCCGACTCTATCAGAGCACTGCACATACTATCTCCGGCGCTTGTTCGCTCCTCGAATAGAAACGGACGCTAGAATGCTTTGCTGATCGCACCAGCGAAAAAAACACCGAGATCAACTATTGAATTCATTTCTCAAATCAGTCCTTGTCCGTTATCTACTTGTCCCTATTGCCGGTGTCGTGGTGCTCGTGATTTTTGGCGGAGGATGGTACTTCTCTAGCGTTCTTGAGGAGGACGGTCTACGGGTGGACAACGATCCCGGTGACTTTCTCGTAAAGATCACTGGCATAACGGACAACACGATCACACTCAGACAAATAAAAAGTCTTGAGACAGAAGAAAATCTCGCGATCTCTGCTCTCTGGGGCATAACCAACGGAGAGAGCTACGGACAGCTTGGAGATTTGATCTCCGAGGACGACGGACTCATCACTCGGGAGTTCACTTTGCTCGAAGGCGAGTTTCGACCGGGGACCGACGCTCGATTCGAACGAACCCCGTACCCTCACGACCCATATTTGGCTCACGAACTCGACTACGTCGAAGTATTCATCGAAGCGCCGCTTGGCGATATTGGAGCCTGGTTAGTCGAAGTCGATTCTGATGCATGGGTGATCCTTGTACACGGACGCACAAGCAATCGAGATTCGTCACTTAAGATCCTCGACGATTTATACGAATTGAACGTAAATTCGCTAACTATTGATTATCGAAACGATGAAGATGCCCCTCCAAGCGAATCTGGTTACTACGACTTCGGAGTCACTGAGTGGGAGGATCTCGAGGCGGCGGTTCAATACGCGCTTGATGACGGCGCACAAGAGATAATTTTGGTTGGCTACTCGATGGGCGGTGGGGTTGTAGTCAACTATCAGTTGCGCTCGCCGCTATCGCAGCACACCAATGCTCTGATTCTGGAAGCCCCAATGCTCAATTTCGGTCGAACAGTCGACAAGGGCGCACAAGAGCGCAGTGTCCCGTACCCAATTACTGCAGTTGCTAAGACGCTGGCAAGTTTCAGGTTCGGAGTAGATTGGGGCGCGATAGACTATCTTTCGCGAGCCGACGAAATCGATGTGCCCGTACTTCTAATGCATGGAGAAGAGGATGACACTGTCCCTCTCGAAACAAGCATCGAGTTCGCAGAAGCGCTTCCCAATCTGGTCGAGTTTCATGCCTACCCCGAAGTTGGTCACGTCGCCATTTGGAACTGGCACCCCGACGAATACGAAGAACTTGTCACGGAATTCATCGAACGGCATCGCTGACCTAATCGGCAGATCGGGTTAGCTCGTGAAGTGGTCGTCGCAGGAAACTAATGAACGACGAAGCTACTCCTACGAACCCGGCGGCACTTGCGGTGATGAGGATCACAAGCACCGGCCACCACGTGATCTGCAAAATGAATGGCGGAAGTAACGCACGCCCAGTTTCTGAGTACGCGAGCGTACCGACAGCAACTCGACTCGCAAAGAGACCTGCAGCAACACCGACAACAATTCCCAGAACAGCGACTATTCCGTGTTCGATCGCTGCATTTCGCATGAAGCCCGACTTACTTAGGCCCATAGCTCGCAAATACGCCGAGTCGTGAATAGTGCGAGAAGAGTGAGCCACCAGATAAGTGACATATCCGAGAACCAACGCTATACCGCCGATAATCAGCGAGACTATGCTCATTCCTCTCCAACCGGCGACTGTAAGTGGGTCGATGATCGAATTTTCGATTCGTGCCGCCCTATCCTTAAGACTAGATCCCTTATAAAGCTCTCTGACGCGCTCGGTTGTTTCTGCGTGCGTCTCCTCGTCAATGTCAAGGAAAACTTCGTTGGCACTAATACTCGATAGCCCTCGGAGCTCCACGAAACTCAGTAGTGTTTCTACGTCGAGAACCATGAACGGCTGGCGATCTGGATCGAGCGTCGGGAATAACGTAGTCGAACCGACCGGCAATACAGGAATGAATCCACCAGCGATTTGAACAACTATGGGTTCACCTATTGCGCTGCCCGTAAGTGCAAGGAAGTTGTCAGATACAATCGCCGGCACTGGCTCACCGGTTGCGCTCCGGTAAACACCGCGTACACCTGCAACGGTACCTCTTTCCAACGTCATTTGGCCAACACCAGTGCCCGGTGCTCCTATTCCCGACGGTTCGAGGACGTCTTCAAACGAATCGTCCAATCCATTCGAAGTAGGGAACGGTGTCCACAGGCTGTTGTTGTCGAAATCAAGAAGCGTCACCTCGAAATCAGGACCCATGGCCACGAGGTCATCTATCGACCAGACAGTTGGAGAACCGCCATCAGCTCCGACCTGCATGAAGGTTTGGAGTGAAACGATCTCAATTGGATCGGCGAAGTGGCTGGGTATATTGGTAGTAATGTGCTCCCACTCCTCCCCAATCTGCCCAAAGGTGACCGGGGCTTGACGTCCCTCGGAGTCGGACAATACGACCCAGAAGAAGTGGTTTTGTACGTACGGATGCTGTTTGGTCCACACCGACAGTGAAGTCGTGTCAGGCGGGAGGATCAGACGTTCTGGCTTTGATGGCAGGCCTACCAATTCGAAAAGCTCTGTTAGTGGTTCGTCTGCAAAATCGTCGCGGAACCACGCCATTTGAGGGAACTTGTCGGCCTCAACCGCAAGGGCATTGAACTCCAGACCTAGTTCGGAGGTCCCGAATTTGGCCTTATGTCGAAACGCCTTTGTAGCGATGTTTACGCCCTCTACCTCATTGAGAGCATCAATGTCAGATTGCAGAACGTCGAGGTGCACTCCGCCCGGAAGTAGCCTCAGATTCGTGCCGTTATCGTAGAAGATCTGTTCACGATCGCTGCGTTCGAGAGTGGATCCAAGAGTTCCGACCATCACTCCCAGGCCTGACCCAAGAATGATTAGCAACACCGGCCAGGCATACCAGTACGGGCTTCTACCCAGTCGCCAGAATCCCACGGCAGAAGACGCAGAGGTGAATTGAGTGGCAATCCATGCCGACGAACGAGTGATCACGGGGAAAGCTCTAAGCATGATTAAAGCCACGGAAATCAGCAACATAGCCGGAGCGAACAGCAGCATAGGGTCGGTCGTGATATCGCCATCTCGGTCAGCGGCAACAACACCGCGACTCGATATCTCCAACAAGAAAACCCCGCCAAGAATTATCACGAGAATGTCGATATAGAGGCGCTGAAATACTGGTGGGCTGTCAGGACGTGCCCGTTTGCGATCGATGTTTGATATGCCTGACCGCGCTACTAATAGCGTTGGAACCAGAATGATTACGAACGATAGAACTGCTGCCACCAACGCCCATACCCACACCATTACTGAGAGCTCAACCGGCAAATTCCGTCCGTCGGTGAGTGATTCAAATACAGGTAGACGACCAGCAAATCCAATGGCAAAAAACGCAATTAACGGCGAAATCAAAGCTGGAAGACCAACTGTCACTGTCGCTTCGATGATTTGGACCTTCATCACCTGGAACGTCGAAAGACCTCGAGATCGCAGCATTACGGTTTCTAATTCGCGTTTTCGGGCGATTAGCCCGGCGACGAGAAACAGGTAGTAACCAACAACTCCCACAGCTAGAGCCGCCAGTAAAAGCGCCGGCAACCGAAGGAACAGCATTTTCTGATCCATCCCTCGAACTGCAGATAGCGCTCCAAGTAATGCGTGCGAACGCGGCAGTTCATTTGTCGCGGTAGCCTCGAACCTGTTCATCGATTCCACCAGTTCGCCAGATCTTCCGTCGGCAATCTTGTCACCATCTGTGAACAGAATTCGGGAATAAGACATTGGTAGTCCCGCATTAGACGGGCCAACACCTTGCGCTATCGTATCTTCCTCGGTGAACAAGACTATTGGGAGATCGGCTCCTCCGAATACTTGGGGAGGAAGTGGTTCGAGAATCGCATTCGGACTGCCAAGCCAGAACTCGTCGGACTGATTCTTAATATCGAATATTCCAACTATTTCGGCCTTTACGACACCTGACGCACGAGACACAGATGTTGCAGCAACTATGTCCCCAACGTTGAGGTCATCAAATTTGTCACCGTGGCGGATACGTTTGGAACGATTAACATAAATCGCAGCTTCAACGACCAAGCTGCCGTCTTCGCTTTCTCGTATTTGTTGGCGAGGTGCCCGGCCTTCGATGTAGTTGACCGCTTCGAAGAACCCTTCCATTTCATGAAAATACGCTTTGGATGCAAGAGGACCGCGCTGAGTTATTGTCGGGGTTTCGGGATTAGTGTCTTCAATGCCCCAGTAGTGAGCCCGAGATTTAATCCTGGTCGAGCGGTCGGTAATGATGGATTCAAGGAGCGGATCTAATGAGTTGTCGACGACAGTGTCGGCGAACTCGATTTCTTTTGCCTCGAGCGGAATCCAGTCCGAGATCAGACCAATGTTCTTGTTGTGCTTGCCAACTCGGTCAACAACGTCCGCCAACCCAACTTTTTCAAGCGAGCGAAGATAAATCGGCCCTCCTGCCATAACAGTGGAGGCAAGAAATACAGCAACTAAAATACCTAGAGCCAGAGATCTGTCTCCACGCGCGCGGAGCTGTACAAATCGAGAAAAGTTCAAGATAGAGGTTCCGATAATTTTTCGAACGAGTCAGTGACCATCGTCGATCGAATTCTCGATAGTGGATCAACCAACCGAATTTTATACGACTAAACCAACTGGTAAATAACAACTTTAAGATTGAGTCCGACGGTCTCTGAAAATCCCAAATAAGGGGCCGGCTTTCGGGCTCAATCCAATGGCAAGTCAACCATCATGCAATGCCACACATGCATTTTAAACGGACACTATTCGCTTGGGTCTACTTGGCCATAATGACGCTAATCTTTGCAGTCAGTTGCAACTCGAAGTCGGATCTCGCTACCGAGGAAAGCATCGAAAAAAACCGCGCGTTGACGTGTGGCAAATCGTAGTCGAAGTTAAAGATGCACATATGAAGCTTTTCAAGTCGATCATCTAACCCAACCCACAGAAGCGACTCGACAAAAAAAGCACCGCCGAAATGGCGGTGCTTTTTGTTCAAATGGTGGGCCTGGGATGACTCGAACATCCGACCTCTACTTTATCAGAGTAGCACTCTAACCGGCTGAGCTACAGGCCCTTGTCGTTACCGCTACCCGGGTGCGGAGTAAGCAGTACGCAAGACCAAATTTTACAACTGATTTTACGTGATTGTGTGGGCATTCAATGGCAATCTGTATCGTTATTTTTCTGGAATCTGCACATTGATAATCCAAGACTGGGCACTAATCGTCGCTGAACAAGTTGCTAAACGATAGGAGTCAGTACACCACGATTAACAGTCTCTTCGCCCAGCTCCCTCTAAATCGATCACGATTTCAACCGGAGCGTTTCGGGCGACGATCAGAACAAGATCATCGGTTTCTGAGGTGTTTACCGGTTGGTGATTGGCGTGAGGGGGAACGAATATAAAGTCGCCTGGTCCAACTTGTTCTTCGACATCAAGTTTTTCACCTGAGAGAAAGAGTCCTTCTCCACTGACGACGTAAATCGATGATTCACAATTGACGTGATAGTGAGCAGCCGAGCATCGACCAGGAGGGACGGTTGCAATCGCCATGTGAATCCCGGTGGAACCCGTGAGTGATTCGGATACGCCAGCAAGTCGCGTCATAGCACCTGAGTTGATCTCGACTTCAAGGTTGTCCGGTTTGGTGATAACGATTTCGCTGGCAGTGCCTTGGTGATGTGTCATGGGTCGGATATTTCTCAAGAGTCCTAATTACGGCCTTCTATCCCTTTAGGAAGGATTGAGGTGAGCGGAATGCCCCCCAATAAATCTTACTCTCAGATACATGTGTACACGCTATCCCCTCAACCTAGCCTTCTCCCTCGGGGAGAAGGGACTAGTCGCGAATCGATTAGTAGTGGGCTCTTCGTAGATTTGAATGCTTACCAAAATCTCGTCGGACGCGAAAAGACCCCGTATAAGCGGGGTCTTTATTCAGTACCTTAACGACTGAACAGTGAACAGAAAGAATGTCTATATTTTCGAAGTTTTGAGACTCTGAAAAGAGTCTTTGATTTTGGTTCAACAGGGTTTGTTGGTTGAAAGTTCAGTCTAGCGAGCCCCTTCCACTCTCCCAGGACCTAAGCGATAAATCGCCTAGACGCCGAGTTCGGGAATCTCGCTCAAGAAAGACCTCTCATTCAACCGCCTGTTGGTCGACCTAGGTAGCCTCGTTACGAAACTATCTGTGCTGGCCAATTCACTGAAGTTCATCCACCGCGGATGCTTTCAGAGAACGGTAATTCCATCACAGTTCGTAAGAGGTGCTCCTTAGAAAGGAGGTGATCCAGCCGCACCTTCCGGTACAGCTACCTTGTTACGACTTCGTCCCAGTCATCGATCCTACTCTCGGCGCCTGTGCCCCGAAGGTTCACCCAGCGACTTCAAGTATTACCAACTTCCATGACGTGACGGGCGGTGTGTACAAGGCCCGGGAACGTAT